>ERZ791889.50-NODE-50-length-110404-cov-18.495854_pt1 | contig 110404 bp, 76 predicted proteins | sample MGYA00510156_ERZ791889 | MGnify/ENA primary metagenome ERZ791889 (study PRJEB30046, sample SAMN00792108) | human gut metagenome | study: EMG produced TPA metagenomics assembly of the A metagenome-wide association study of gut microbiota in type 2...
AAGAAAATATAGACCTATACTACAAAAATAAGCCACGGATATTTGCAACTGTGCCCTTAATTTGCAAAAAAATAAATCGCTGATTCTTTTGCCTTTAAAATATTACAAAGATAGAAAAAATAAGCGAATAAAGTGTCGATGTCCGATTATAATGAAATGCCGGTTCATCGACACAATCCTAAATGTTTGATTTTCAATAAGTCAAAGAGCACTCTTATTGTTCAATAGGTAGAAACAGGTCGTATAAGACATACATCGACACTATAAGAATACATCAATACTACATCGTTCTTTCCCTATAATTTGTTTATTCATAGCCTTTTGAGAAGGACCACTGAAAATGATGACGCTATCTTCGTCCTTATTGATAAATTTTTCACTTTGCAGAATTAATTCCTTGAGTCGCACTTCTGATATTTCGCCTTCAAAAACAGAATTCTGAATCCAATTTAAATACTTACGGCAGAGCTTCAACATTTTGTTGACGCGCTTTTCACCAAAATCATACACCAAAATCACATACATAACCTACCAATACATTTTAAAAGGTTTATACTCTTCCATCATCAACAAATGTTTGGCTAATTTATAGCATTCCAACTTGATTAAATGCTTATAGCTAACTGAACGATGCAGCGACCGATGTTGTATAGTTTCATGTAGACGATCATCCAGCGCTTTTACAAAGATCTTTTTTCCTGCAGTATTTAGCAAGCATTTGTTTAGCTTTTTATCAAAATGTTTCTCTTGCAGTTCTTTCTTATTTAAAACTTTAAAGATCACGCGATCCACAAGAATAGGCTTAAAAATTTCTGCTATATCTAATGCTAACGAATATCTGCGTTCTCCTGGAGTATGAAGGTAGCTAATCGTTGGGTTTAGCTGGGTTTGGCTGATAGCACGTAAACATAGCGTGTAGCACATCATATTTCCAAAAGAAATAAGTGCATTAATTTCGTTCTGAGGAGGTTGCTTTGTTCTTACCCCCATATCAAACTCTTGAATGATGTCATTAAATGCTTCATAATAATGCTGCCGAATTTGGCCTTCAATCCCCATAAGTTCTGACACGCTTTTAGTGTCGATAATCTGCTTGGACAAATTGGACATAACTTGTATGATATTTTGTATATCTCTACCTCTACGATGATAGTATTGCAAGTTCTTGATCATATTATAGGCTGCACCCTCAATAAAACGCTGTGCAATCACTAGTCGTTTGGGGGCATTCTGATAGAAGGAAGTTTGTGCCAATAACATTCTTCCGGACAACAAACTATCTCTGGGCATAAATGATCCTGTATAATTTTCATAATAATCAAAGAAATGCACAGCAATATCCTTTTGACCGAGAAAATTGAACAACGCACTATTGGCTTGTAAGTTTCCAAAGACATAAAACTCACTGATATCTTCAACTGGAAGGTAACGTACTTGTGCATGGGCGTCAGGCTTGTCTCCGCTCTCAGATACAGGTGTAAACTTCAATGTATTATCCCTTCTTTCTAGATAGCCTGGGTTAAACAGGTAATAAGTTTTTTTCATTCTTCCACCTCCTTGCTGAAACAAAAATCATAATAACTACAGTTCTTACAAATTCCTTTAAATTCTAAAGACGGGCAAATATCACTGTCGACAATTTGCTGTATGTCCTGTTTCATCTCGAGAATCATATCCCGATCAGCATCACTCAGATAAATGCTCTCTTTCTTCCGAAGTGTAGGATATTCCAAAATACCACTGACACCCTGAATCCCATGTTGTTCAAATACATAGATATAATATTTCAACTGCCAAAGATGAGCTTGTTCCACTTTATTTGATTTTTTGATTTCATGGATAATCTGATTCCTTGTATCATAATAATCCACTTTGATACCATCCAGCTCAATCTCCTCATATTTTGAGGAACGCTGCTTATAGGAATCTTCATGGGTCAGTTTTCCATCGAAAACCAGGTCAGAGGTATGCTCAAAAGTAATGCCATTAGCAAAGAGCCAAAGCTTGCGGTGACATACCTGATAATAATTAAAGTGGGTTCCTGTTATTTTCATAGTTCTTATTTTTTGAGTCACATGAAAGTATCGTTGTAATCATCAAACTGCTGCAATTGCAAGCCAAGCTCACTATCATACTTTCTTTTTATTTTTAGTACCGATTTCTGAAATAGCTTAGCACTATATTCAACCTTTTGAGACTTATCTAATGACTCTCCTTCACAAACCACACAAAATCTGTCAATGCCATCTTCCTTCAGCAGCGCATACATCCTGCTTTCACGAATAGAAACCAGCAGACTTTCTGCCTTGACAAAACGTTGTTGTTCGAAATAGTGCTGATAACGCTCACAAAGACTGCTAGGTAATACTTTGACACCATCAAACAGATCATAATAATCCTTCTCGCGGTGCTCACTGTAAGTTAACGGTGAAAGTTCATAAAGTATTCCTTGAGATAAATTCTGATAGGTGTCCTCATACTCCTTCCGTTGCTTTTCTTCCCAATTGGGATATACCTTATCTATGAGACTTTGCAAATCCTTTTCATGAATCAGCCCTCCACATTTTTCCATCACATCCGTTGTCAATACATTCAGAGTGCGTTTTACTACTTCCTGATTGTAAATATATTTATCTTTTTCATTATTTTCAAGAAAAACGTGGCATAGGCAGATCCCTTTCTTCCGCTTTCGGTTTACACGGCCAAATCGCTGAATCAACGCATCCAACGGAGCGGGCTCTGTATAGATGGTATCGTAGTCTATATCTAAACTGACTTCAATTGCCTGGGTACCAACCAGTAATTGAACCTCCTCTTCATGCAGACGGGCTTCTTTACGACTTCTGTCTTCTGCATTGAAGGAGCCATGGATGAGGAGTTTGCTTTCGGCATGCAAGCAACTGTAAATAGCTTGAGCTTGCTCTACCGTATTACAGACGACTAAAACCTTTGCGCCTGTATCTAAATCTGCCTGTATCTGACCAGCCGAATCAATTAGTTTTCCCGGTTCTATAACCAATTGATGGCGGTCGAATGCGTCATAGAGAGAAGCATCTGCCTTAATGAGTGAAGAATCGCCCAATGCTTCCTGGATTTTAATCCGCATAAAGGAGGGTAAAGTGGCTGTCATGATAAAGACTTTTACCCCCAGCTGTCTGGTGCAAAATTCCAACAGCACCACAATCTGGGCAAACGTGCGACTATCATAAGCATGGATTTCATCAAAAATGAAATAGCCTCCGCTCCACTCGGCAATACCTTTCTCGAACCCCTTCACTCCAAAAATATGTTTCAGCAACTGGAAAGGGGTGACAATTTTCAGAGGAGTTACCAGCGTCCTGAAATCTTGCATTAGTTGGACGTTATCTGTGGTAGAAGAATCAGGAACCGTTTCGTCAGCAAACCTTTCTTCCAAGTATTGGGCCAATTTCCCATGCAGCATTCCGACGTTATGCGTTTCTGCACCAAATTGTTCATTCAGCCTTTCGTACATCGCATTGATGGAAGCCGTATAGGGTAATACATAAAAAACTCTTCCATCACCTTTGACGTCCAGCTGGTGTTTCAACCAAAGCAAGGCGGTTTCCGTCTTACCGCTACCGGTGGGTGAGGACAAAATAACATGGCCTTGGCTGGCGTAGGACCTCTGTTGATGGGCATACAAAGGATATTTGAATAGGAAAGAGAAATCTGCATCAGAAAGCCTATACAATTTCTCGATACCGGCGGAAGCCAAATGGTCACACTGCTTCATCATGCCAATCATCAGTAGGTGCGAGATGTAATCAACCTGATCCGGATGAATGGGAGGCTGATAAATCTCACGTAACACGGGAAGCAAGTCGAAATGGTCCGATGATTCGTTCGAAGTGGTAGCGGATGATGTCGGAGAAAGGCCATAGTTCCTTAAGATTTTCCAGGTTTTGACTTTAAACAGCTTTGTACATTCTTCGTTATAAGAGAGGATACCTTCTGTATCACCGAATCCTGAATAATCTGCCTCATACGTTTGTTCGCAGTGGCCTATTATGTCCTTACTGCTCTTATGATGACCTGCCACTACATAATAAAGCAATCTTTTCTCTTCCTTGGATAAGGAGGACTGGTGGATATAAAACAAAGAAAACAACTCGTGACGCTGTTGATACCAGTTTTTTAAAGCTGACTTCTTGCCATGTAAAATGCGTTGGAACTCCCGATGAGATTTACCTGTATCATGAAAAATAAGTGCATTCCGGAGTACACTCCAGAATTCCTGAGCATTCTGGATGGGCAAACGACTGAAACAATGAGGCAGCTGTTGCCAGATGTTCAAACAATCGTCAATGTGCTGTGCTAAAGTGACCTCAGGCTTTGACTTTGCCAAAACCTGAGGGGATTCTTTAGATTTTGATTCATTCATTCCTTATCTGCTAAATTCAGTTTATGAATAAATATGTCTATATCCTTTCCTTCAATATGGTCTCGATATGCCAAAATGGTAGTTGGAAAATCCAGTGCATCAAAGGGAATCACAGAGTAGGCTTCTGTACCTATGTTGTTGCGAGGTATTTCATTTGTGAAATATTTCGGCAAAGCTTGAATGAGTCCCGGCAAGTGATGACTCTTAAAAGGGACCAACTGCCCCTTTATTTTCGTAGCCATCGGATAATCTTCCAATACCACCTCCTCAATGGCCTCCACTGTAGCCAGGTCGCTGCTCCGTCCTAACAGCAAAGGGTAGGCAGGAGCGCGGAAATAGGCTGCCAATTGCGGATCGAAGAGATAAACATACAAATGTGTATCGTATAGAAACTCGCGACGTATCACATTCGATTTCATCTGATTTTTGGGCACATTTTTGCTGTCAAGCTCCACCTGGTAGATGGTTTCCAAATCAACCGATTTGGCGCCATATTCAAAATAATAGCCCAAAGACACTTCATCGTGCGAAAGATAAGTCCCTGCACATGCATTGATTATCCCTAAGACCGTACTAATGGGTGGAACGGGCAGTGTGGGTTGGAATCCGGACAAGATATTCGGATACCGGAAACTGGACGTCCAAGCGGAAAGTTTAATACGGTATGCTTTCATTTCTTTTACTGCATTTGTTGAGTTATTTGTTCACAATAAGCATCAATCATAGCATTTACAGGACCAAATACCACTAGGTCGGGATAAGCTTCCTGCAATGCCATCAGTTCTTTTTCGTTGTCATCAAAGAATCCTTTGCGCTTTCCGATAAACAGTTTGCCTACGAAATTGTCTTTGTATTCTTCAATGACTTCCTTCAAGGCTGCTACATTCAGCTTCACCATCTCATCCCGTTCGCCGTAGCTGCTGGTAATGTGCGAGAACGGATGGTTACCTGTATTCGTGGTTGCCAATACAATGAACTTGGGAGTCACGTCTCCCATGTTGTTGGTCTGCATTGCTCCGCCGGAAATATTTTTCAAGACTTTGATGGTATCGGTTGCACGCTGTTGGCGAGTGGTTAAAGGAAGACGCACCAGCTTCTGTCCCGGAACAAAAGGATCATTCAATTCGCTACAGCCCATTTCCATTGCTTTCTCCTTCAACTGCTGAGAGAGGTTTTGATAACCTGTCTTGTTGTAGTTGGAAAAAGTCCCTACCTGATTTAAATCCAAACTGAACATTCCTTTCATGACAGCGCTGTATTCCTGCTTGCCGTATGGGACTGAGTCACCTTCCTGTCGGGCCATGCTGGACCAATTTTCTACTGGACGAACCGAGCAAGCTGCAACGATAGCAGAGTTTTTCAAAGGAGAGATACGAGTGACCGTCACATTGGTCTTTTTTTTCTTACCTTTTGCATCTGTTACTTCTTCTGATGCAGCCCGCATGTAACCAAACACATCGTCATCGGCATATTCCAAGGGGTCGGCATGAGTAAATGCGATTTTATCTTCACGAACCACTGGCGAGAGCGTCCAATGGCAAATCTTCTGCAAACCATTACGCCACCAGTTCCGAACCGCCTGGCCAGACACATAAGGATACATGCGGCCATTCTTTGTTATACACTTAGTCGCCACTCCATTGTCGAAATTTGATAATGTGCTTTTACCGGCATTGTTTAAGGCAACCACATCTACATCAATGAGGTAGTAGCCTTGTGAAATTAAAATGTCATTCATAATCTATTTCAATTTAAATTTAAGTCTTGATTAATCTATATCATCTACAAAATCTTCGTCATCCAATTCGTCTACATCCACTTCTACCTTCACATGCTTCTCGTGCAATTTCTGGTAAATTGCAATCAGTAACACGTCTCGAGTTTCCATCCAAGAGCTCGTATCCGGGAACAGATAGTTGACATAATCATTAACGGAAACCAAGATATCTCCATCCTGCTGATAATTTTCAGCCACCATACGAAGGATAAACCGGCGTAACATGTACGGACTCTTGACCGCATTCAACGTAGTGAGTACTTTCTTCATGTCGGTTTCTTTATAGTGGCCGAGAATGAAGTCTGCAATCTGCTGTATTTTTTCTATTGTTTCATTTTTCATATGACGTATATTTATTAGGTAACATTTTAATAGACGAAAGTCAAAAAGTTGCTTTACACTCCACTTTCTTATTTCCTTAACGATGCTCTGACTGCGCATCAGTTTGTTATATATCGAATTGCTCCAATACTGAAATTCATCTTCCTTCAAAGTCCGTGTTTCCTTCTTCTCTGTTGCTAAAAACACGTGTTGGTCTATTTGGTAGGCAGCATTCTTGAACTCTCTAGGGTTGTGATAATGTGCAGCAATGAATTTCTTCCAGCAATCCGTATAGACTGGCCGTTTGGTCTCCCGATAAAACTGAAAAGCAGGGAAAGGCAGAGTGTAAACCTGTGCTTCCGGACTGGCTCCAAAATTGGTAAAATGATACAAAGTAAGCTGTTCGTCTTTCGTGGGACTCAACTCTGAAAGCAAGCGATCTAAAAAGCGGAACAAAGCCGTTCCCGGTGAACGGGATTCGTTCTTTAACACTCCTTTAGACATGTTGCTGGCCTTATCGTAAAGCGTTCTACTGCAACATTTCTTGGCATAAAATGCTGCCGTAGCTGGATTACTGCTACTGATTACCCCTATCTTCCCCCCTTGCATCTGCTCACAGGCCAAAGGAAGAAAATGGCAACGTATCAGCACTTCTTTGGATAACATCAAACCCGATTCGAACGAATGATGAAAATTGACAAACGTGCTTGAACCAGACAGGACAGAATTGTCACGTCCTGCTGGATATAGATTGGTTTTCCTTCCGGTGACTCGGCAATACCCTTCAACATGGGGAGCCGTATCATCCAAAAGTTCCTTGAAATAGCGTTCTGTTTCTTTTTTCTTCTTGTCGGCTGTATTAAAGGCTGGTTGGGTGATTTTAGAGTTCAAGAAGAAAGTATTGATTTTTGCATCCCAGCAATCCACATATATTTGGGTAGCCAGCATGATTAAATCCATAATATCAGAATCCGGATTCCGTTTGGATAATTCTTCCAACACAAATCCACCGGCATCAACAAACGGATCGCCCGTCAAACAAGTCAATGCCTCGTAATCTAACGTCGTATAAGTATGTTTCATAGTACTTTCTCTTTTGTTTTGGGACGGGTAAAACATAGCAATTTGTCCTGTTTCCCAAAGATAGAAAAATATATTCAAATTTTGTTTATTAAGGCCTTGATTGTTTTAAAGAGTTTTGATCCAGCACTCTTAAACAGCCAAATCCCTGCGAGCATAAATTACCAGCACCGGTTTCATACATTAATTGAAGCAATTCGGCAGGTGCTTTTAATTTGAATTGAGTCATATAACCTCTAACTCGGGTTTGCTGTGGGGTATCTGTCTTGATAGTTACTAAAACTGATTTAGGTTGATTCAGGACCTCAAGTTTACACTCCTTTAAGGCACAACAAGGTATCTCTTTTTGGTAAGCTGACCTATAGCGATCCTGCAATCCCTTTATCAATAGATATTCGGCACGAACATCTGTAGGAGCCAAATAGTCTATGCCCCCCCGGTCGTTTCTGAACTTAACACAAAGCGGCGACAGCGTAGCAAAAGTCATTTCTTCTGAATAAATAGGAGGAGGCAAAACTTCTACCGAACGCACTGCAAATTGCACTGCTGACTTTTTATCTCCAATCTCAAAAGTCTGCCGTTTAAACAGACCTTCAATGAAACTTTGGGTGCTTTTTTCAGGAAGAAAAGAAATCTGCCATTCGACGGTATCCGAAAGAATTTGGATTCGTTGTTTATCTGCTAAAACAATCCGTTTGTCTATTTTAAAACGAGAATAGGTGAACAGCTTAAAATTCTTTCCTGCCGCTTGGTAACCATTTTCATGCAGCCAATGGGCAAACTCTTTATCAGCAGAATGAAGAATCTTGTATATAACAGCAGATTGCTCATACTGATAATTTAAGGGAAGGAAATTTCCAAATGCCTGTTTATTTACTTCTAAGATTAAGCGGAATCTCATTTTATTAACAATTTGGTTTTCTACTATTGAGAATGATGCACAGAGTAAATCTTCTTGATTTATTCCGATGCAAATATAGTGCAAACCCATTGGTTAATTTATAAAATTATATATGTTCTTAAACATTTTCTATGTTTTACTCTGCAATCGGTTCTGTTTTACTATAATATTTCACAAAGACAATTATATATTTAACTTTCTTATATACCATACCGGACATAAAAATCGCATTTTTTATGTAACTTTGTAGACTAAAAAGGATTTGAAACTTGGTAAATTTGTAAATGCTAATCGTACCATCCTCCCTGGTTTACTGCCGGGGAGGTTTTTTGTGGCTCATTCTGAGTTCGAGTGATTCGGAAGCAATGGAACAGAATATCTACACAGATGTCTACGTCGCTTCCCTCGTGGTTTGTTTTCATGGGCGCCTACTGTGATGATTTGCAGGTAGCCAAAATAGCAAAATCTTTTTAAGAAGATGCCTATATCTTAGCCTAAAATAGTTGACTGTTTTATGGCATTTACATTTGAGTTTCCCACTCCTGAATTGTTCCTGTTTGGGAAGAAAAATTCACTCCAACTTTTATCACCTTGCGGCTGTCTGCTTCATACGGACGAGCATATCCTTTCTATAAGAAGGATGCCGCCATTTCCTGGATAGGCTCTGCAAATTGGGTATGCAGTTCTTCCTCCGTGATGCCGCAAAGTGCCTCGTATTCACCATACATGCTGATATCCTTGGGCTGGTTGAACCCACTGAACACACTGACCTGCGAGAATTTGGTAACGCCTGTGAGGAAGACAAAGCGCAGGGAGGCATCGGCCTGTTTAAACACTGAATAGAAAGCTTTCAGCATCTCCCGGTTCTCTTCCAATAGTGCAGGGTCTTTTTCCAGTACATCGAGCAAAGGTTTGTCATATTCGTCCACCAGAACCACTGCTCCTCGTCCTGTCTGCTCGGCAGCCGCCTGCAGAATTCGACTGAAGCGTAAGCCGTATTCTGGTCGTATATCCGTAACGATGCTGTATTCCTGCTCCCATTCGGAAAGCATGCTGTCCAGGATCCGGCTTAGGGCACCCGGCACCGTGAAGTTGATTCCGTTAAAATCGAAATGAAACACCCGATGCACGTGCCAGTCTTTTTCTAATGTATCGATTTTCAGGCCGGCAAACAGCTCCTTCTTTCCTTCAAAATAAGCGCGAAGGGTAGAGAGCAGCAAGCTCTTTCCGAAGCGTCGGGGACGACTCAAAAAATAAATCTTTCCTTCCGTTGCCAAGGAGTAAACCAAATCAGTCTTGTCTACGTAAACAAAACCTCGTTCAATAATCTGATCGAAAGTCTGTATGCCAATCGGATATTTCATAATTTACCTGTTTTTGAATAACAAAATAGTTTGAAAGACAAAATAGTTTGAATGACAAAATTGGATTCATGCAAAGTTAGCAATTTTAGGAGGAATATGCTATCCTTGTTTCAAAAAAAGTACTCTTGCTTGCTCCTTTTTCAAAGTCCATTTGCGTGTTTTCAAACGTGATCGTTATTGTCCGGCGGGCTGTAAGTTCTTGATGGTTTCCATGACCTCAATGTTAAAGTCTGACAGGTCTGATATGTTCTGCATGAGTGGCTTTCTGAAGTCAATTATTTTCTTCTATACTCCAAGCACTATATTTGCATCAATGTTGAGCTTTTTACTAATATCACGGGCAACTTTCAAAGTAGGCTCGCAACGGCCGGTCAAATAGTCGCTGACACGTGATGGGCTAACCCCAAGAAGTTCTGAAAGTTTCGCCTGATTAAGTCCCATTTCATACATACGCAACTTTATCACATCTGTCAATGAAGGAGACTTTATCGGATAATGTTCATCTTCATACTCCGATACAAGTTCTGACAATAAATCAAGCTCTATCAAGTTCTTGTCAGTAAGTGGTGTATTGTCGTCAGTCAAAGGCAGAAGTTCTTCAATTCTTTCCATTGCTGCCCTATAAGCTGTTTCATTCTGAATCTTTGCCATACTATATATTTTTTGCATCTATTAAATCATATTCCACATGAGTACCTATAAATCTAATCAGTACTGTTTTTATTGTAAACTTAACAATCACTATCAAACGATGGTTGTTTCCTCTTATATTGAACACATAATGCTGGTTCCCTACACTGTCAACGCTGTTGAACATCTTCTTTATATCAGAAAAACATGTCCACTCTGCTTTTTTCACTTTCTGGAACCAGTCCTCAAGTGCAGTTTCTGCATCAGGGTGTTCTGTATAGTATTCAATTATTTTACTTCTTGCTATGATTCTCATAATCAATTTAGTTTGTACAAAAATATATATTATATTTTGAAATACAAAACATTCTACTGAATTTCAGAAGAAATAATATGCTTAATTTAATGAGAGTTCTAAAACGATGCGTGAAAGCAGTTTGAAAATAGCTTTCAAAATCTTTCAACACTCCATTCAACTTATTGTCTTTTAATTTTTCATGATGCAATTTTCGTTTTTGGGCCAAAGATAGCACGATTTACACTCTGTACCAAATGGGAGAGGGGGAAGGGCTGTAAGTTGCAGAGAGAAAATGACAGGATATTTATATTTCAAACTCTTGAATATCGTGGAAATGAAACAGAAGTAGTAAAGCATGGTCCATATTTCTGTTGTGTACGAAATTCAGATGGGGCGATGAAATATGGGACAAAAGAACCTTGGCTTGGAGAAGGGTATTACTTCTGGGACACCAGGATTTTGATGAATTCATAGAATGTGCAAAATTGATAAAAAAACAAAGGAATCTTACTGAGATAAAAGTTGCAGCTGTCCTAGAATATCTAAAAAAATATACTGAATTTAATTATAAAGCCGTTAGAACTTGGCCTAATCCTAAAAACTATAAAGATCTTGGCATCATATTTCCTGATCAGAAAATGATACTTGCAAATGTTGATAAAATACAAATATGTTTTTTCGACAAAACCCTACTTGCAGAGCCTTTTTCTGTCATTGAATCAAAAAGGTTCGCAGGAAATCAAACAATTTAGACAAAAGGTACGATAAGGCTAGCTATTGTTGTTTTTAATAAGTACATTTGTAATTATTATACGAAAAACAATACTATAAGAATCCAATATTTTTGTAAAATTTTACCGAAGTATTGATATATTATTTTTGATAACTAACTGATATGGATAAGATTCAAGATATAACAAAAATGAAGCAATTCGTTCTATCCATTATATCCGATAACTATAATGAAGGTTGCGGTGTAATGGTTGGAGATATGTTTATAACAGCAGGTCATGTGATATCTAAATGTGAAAACCCAAGGATTAGATGGAATGGTAAAAGAATAGCTTTGATTAATCCTATAGTTTTCCATAATGATGAAAATGATTTTGATGGGTATGATATAGCTGTATATTATGTTCCAAATGCCAATAGTCCGCTGGTTCTTTCTGATGTTGTTCCAGAAAAAGGTGATGTGTTGAAAAGCTGTAGTTGGCGAATGTTAGGAGAAGAATATGTAGAGTGTAATGCTGTAGTAAATGGATTAAAAGATGGGAATTACTATGCATTTGAGCCTGATGAACAGCTTAAATCAGGAAGTAGTGGTAGTCCTGTATTTCTGAATGGAGAAGTTGTAGGGATATTATGTGCTGGAAATTGTAATGATGATAATACACCATGCAACACAGAATGGCCATTAAGTTTATGTGTATTCTTATCCTCAAAAGTAATTTTAGAGTTATTAGAAACGAACTGATTTCAGTAAACAGTAAGAATGGAAAAGATAAAGATAAATACAGACGATGGTATAAGTGTAGAAGCTGGTGCACCGGTTATTGTGTCAGCAAGCCGTGCTACAGATATACCTGCCTTTTATGCAGACTGGTTCCAGGAAAGGCTGCAGAAAGGATATTCGGTTTGGAAAAACCCTTTCAATGGGGTAAAATCCTATGTGGCATACGATAAGACAAGGCTTATTGTATTCTGGTCAAAGAATCCCGCTCCACTTCTTAAGGAAGGAGGATTACTTGACTATTTAGATAATAGAGGTGTAAATAGCTATATCCAGTTCACTTTGAATGACTATCATGAAGAGAAACTGGAGATGGGTGTACCATCATTAAATAGTAGGATGGATACATTCAAGAAATTAGTTGATAGATTGGGATATGGGAAAGTAATATGGAGATTTGACCCATTGATATTAGCCAAAGGTTTGTCTGTAGATGATCTTCTGGAGAAAATTTACAATATAGGAGTCAAATTGAACGGATATACAGAGAAACTTGTCTTCAGCTTTGCTGATATTGCATCATACAAGAAAGTACAGAACAATCTCTATAAGAACAATATTCAGTATAGAGAGTTTTCACAGGAAGATATGATAGAGTTTGCTACCGGTCTCGTGGATATGAACAAGGAATGGAAACTCGAACTGGCTACGTGTGCAGAAAAAATAGACCTTAATATGTTAGGTATCAAGCATAATAAGTGTATAGATGACGAGTTGATGATAAAGTACTTCTCTGATGACACGCAGCTGATGAACCATATAGGTGTAGAAGTAACGAAGGATATATTTGGTGAGATTAGTGTTGAATATAAGAAAAACAAGAAAGATAAAGGTCAAAGGAAAGTCTGCGGATGTATAGACAGCAAGGATATAGGAGAGTACAATACATGTCCGCATCTTTGTGAATACTGTTACGCAAATTCGAGCAAGGAGATTGCTAAACAGAATTATATGAAACATAGAGAAAATCCGCACAATGAAAATATAACCGGTAGATAAAGGAATGAGAGAATACTATGAACATATAAAAGCGAAAGCATCTCTTTCTATGCAAGATGTAATAGAAACATGTAGAAGTTTAACGCCTTCAGATTATAAGACAAGACCATATAGATTTCCAGATCTTCATAATGGTGTTGCTTTATTAGACAATGAAGATGCTTTAAATTGTTATATTGCTGCCTATGGGGAAATGCATATGATAAAATGTAGATCAGCTTTACAGAACTTTCCTTTTGATAATATATCAGGGAGTATTGAAATTGTTGATTGGGGATGCGGGCAAGGTATTGGTTCAATGTGTGTTGTTGACTGCTTTAAAGAACATGATTTACTACAATGGTTAAAACAAATAACACTTATAGAACCGTCAAAATTTGCATTGGAAAGGGCAGAAATAAATCTTACAATTGCAACTAATGGTGCTGTATGTATACAGCCAATACAAAATTATTTACCTGGAGCAGGAAAAGAAAATGAAATTCATGAATTAGGTTACAGATATAAAAATGTTATTCATATATTTTCTAATATACTAGATATTGATAGCGTTGATTTAGGTAAACTGGCAAATATTGTAAGTGATAAAAGCAGAAATAATATTATTCTATGCATCGGGCCTAAAAATAGTAATGCATATAAGATTGAACAGTTCTGTAGTATCTTTGGTGAACAGGATTATTTTTCTAATGTAGATGATTCCCAATATGGAAAAACATCAGACACATTTTATACGTTTACATGTAAAACCAAATGTTTTGTTTACAATGGAAATCTTTTAAATGTAAATAATATTGAAAATATTATGGTGCCGGATTTTACAGACAGTAAAAATACGGTATATAATGAATATGATCCACGTCTTGCAGTTCAGAATGGTATTATATCTGAAGAATTACGTTTAATATACTTGTATTTATTAAATCAGATTTCACCCAATGATATTATTCTCATAAAACAAAATATTTATGGAAAGAAAGCTGACTTGGTATTGATATGTGAGAAGAAAGGGATATTGATAATAAACATCTGCAATAAATTTTTAACAAAATCAGATGTGTTTGATGACGTTAACGAGGAGAATGAACTCGAAGAGAATGATATTAATCCAATTGAGGACGAAAATTATATATTTATAAAAGACATCGTAGAAACACGTCTTGAGTTTTTCAGACAAAATGAATTATTATTCAAAAAAGCAGAAGAGGATAAGAAGAATTATTCATTGGTAAAAACTGCTATATTTTTTACAGAAAATACGACTGAGGAGATAAAAGAAATATTTGAAAAAGAAGATACTAAATTTATTTCTTTGTTAGGTAAGGATGTCATAAATAATAAAACAAGAATGATGTCTGCATTAAATTGGTTGAATTTAAATCAAGAGCGTGAGTCTTTCGATAAGCAGTTGTTTTATAGTATATTAAAAGAATTATCACCCAAATGGCATTCTTACAGACAAGGTAAATCTATAAATTTAACTACGATACAAAGGAACCTTTCACAAAGTATAGCTAAAAGGAAACAAAAAATTAGCGGTGTTGCAGGGGCTGGTAAAACTCAAGTTCTTGCAACTAGGGCTGTAAACGCTCAAATTAGAACTGGTGGTAATATACTTATTTTGACATACAATAAAACTTTATCCAACTATTTACGATATCGCATCAATGAAGTAAGAGCAGATTTCTATTGGAACAAGCTACATATTAGTCACTATCACCATTTTTTTAAGGAACAAGCTCAAACTATTGGAAAACATGTATATTTTAATTCATTTGATGATACATACTTTTTTGATGGTAAAGAGAATGAAATAGATCATTTTGATGCCATATTTATAGATGAAGTTCAAAGTTATAAAAGTGAGTGGCTTCAAATTCTTTATAATAAATTCCTGAAGGAAAATGGTGAGTTTGTGGTTTTTGGAGATCCTAAACAGAATATATATAATAGAGATACTGATTCAAATGGAGATATTCGTATAGGAGTTATTGGAGGAGAATGGAATCGACAATTAAGTAAATGCCACAGATTTGCAAACAACCAATTGACAAGTTTAGCCAAGAAATTTCAAAATGATTTTGGTTTTATAAATGCTGACAATTTTGAAAAAGCAGAACTGCTCCAAGATGGTATGTTTACTTGTTTAAAGTACATGTATAACAATTCAGGCATAAATATAAATAAGCTGACACAAATTATATCTAGTATATTAAGAATTGAAAGCTTTGATGTCAATGAGACTGTAATTTTAGGCCAAAATTCTATTATCCTAAAAGACATAGAATACAACTATCGGAAAACAACAGATGAGCCAACCATAACAACATTTATACCAATAGATGAAAAAAATAAATTAAAGAATGACACTGTAAAGAAGTTGAAATTTACTATGATGGATAGAGGATTAAAATTCTCAACAATTCATAGTTTCCAGGGATGGGACGCAGCAAATGTAATTATATTATTACAACCTGAGGGTGATGGTAACGGTTATACAATAAATAGCTCACTAAATAAACCAGAAGTAATATATACGGCAATAACGAGATCAAAGCAAAATATAGTAATTATAAATAATGGAAATACGTTATATCATAATTTCTTTAAAAGGAATATGATTAATGAGGACTACACAAATAAATAGAAAAATAATGGATAATATATATGGAAACCAGTGTGGAAGCGACAATGTTTTCACCAGAAAAGCAAGGCTCCTCCAGTCCATGTACAGGGTGGAGATAGGAGAAGAGGAAGGGTTCGGACCTACAAAAGCCTCCAAGCGAAAATACGGGAACATGATTAGTGGGGGTGAGGTGTCCGGAAAGAACTTCCTGATGAAAGAGACTTTCGAATATGCAAAGGAAAGAGTGGCCAACAAAAGGGAAAATGAGACGATAGAGGAGTTCAGGCTGTTCAACAACCTTCTTTCAAGCCAGCCGATGGCATTCAACCTGTTTCATCCCCTGATGTTACTGTTGAAGCAGGATCCGGCAATGGTTACACTTGCCGTGAGGTCGGTCTTCAGGAACTTCCCGGTATTTGAGGTGACGGAAATCGGTCTGGAGTTTATTCCTACACCGATTGAGAACTACACGAATGACAAGTCTGCCATGGATGCGTATATCAAGTTCGTGGACAACAAGGGAGGCAAACATATCATCGCCATCGAGACGAAATACACGGATGTGCTCGGAGTGAACGAGGCCAGCCGTTGTGAGGATCAGAAAAAGATGCTCGTTGATACCGGTCTGTTCAGCGCGGACTTTGAGGAGCTGCTGATGGGAGGTAAAGTAAAACTTACACAGATTTACAGAAACCTTTTGCTTACGGAACGGTACAGGATAAAAGAAGGGCTGAAGGATTCTTATTCAGTGGTTCTTTCGCCGAAGGAGCATCCGTCAACCGAAGAGGAAATCAAGTCGGTTACGGAGTATTTGAAGCCGGAGTATGCCTATAAGCTGAGTGCTGTTACTTTAGAGGACTTTGTGGATGCGATGATACAGTATCTGCCGGAGTATTATGCTCATGTCTATGAGAGGTTCAGGGGGAGATACTTAGAGTTTGGGAAGGTGGATATAGAACTATATCAGAACAGATAAGAAAAAGTAATAATATGTTACATAGTACATACGTACATAATAATACATATGAGGATCCTAAGACATCCTCAGTTTTTGAGAACCTTATGTTGTTGCCAGATAATGTATTTTGGCACATACTTAAGTCTTCTTGTTTCTATAATGATGGAATGTTGACTAATTCTGGCAGGTTGTTATCCTATGAGTTTTGGTCACATTGGGATAATACTGGTACAGATAACAATGCTTATGTTGAGCCAGATTTATTTTTACGTTTTGAAGAATTTGATGTGATTATTGAGGCTAAATACGGAGATTATGGTGGTCAGTATTTAAAACAATGGACTCAGGAACTAACAGCATACGACAATGAATACGGGAAAGAAGAAAAGCCAGTCATATTCATTGCTGTAGGTGGTAATATGTCAATGGATATTGTAGAGATAAAGGTATGTGGTAAAATGCATTTAATTTTCAAATGCAACTGGCTTTCATTGTTGATAGCCACAAACAAATATAGAAGCGAATTGAAAAGGATTAGTGTTCCTGATATGAATACTTCAGCTACACTGCGTTTACTTGATAATATAATACTTGCTTTCAATATAAATGGTGTGTATAATATAGACTGGTTTAATACTATGGCAACGGAAAAGAATATAATAAATTCATCTTCATTAGATAACATAAAAAAACACTTTACGATATGAAAAAAGAGATTGACAACATATTTGTTGATGTAAGAAATGCATTCAGATTATTATCAAGATACCAGAAACGTATACTTAACATAGTAAATTATATCAGAGAACAAACACCATATACTGATATGTGGGGAAGCAAGAACTGGTATAGTGATGAAATCAGAACAAGAAGGAATAGCCCAGATAAGGAATATGCAAAATTGAATGTATTTAAGGATATGTGGGGGGTAGATTTTCTGTATGGTCATTTCTTTGAGTATTATTTCGGAACTACAAAAGAAGGGAAACATACTGTAGAGATGTCAATATTCCAGGTTTCGGATGATGGATATTTTATATCCGATGATGAGAATAAGCATATGACAGATGTTTCTTCATATGCCTGTTCTGAAGTGTCGCATTCATATATAGTATTCAATGTTTCTGTATATACAACCGAATTTTCACAATTATGGTTAGGTGATCCGAATCGACCAGATGAAACACAGAAAGATTTCTTGACTCGTTTTTTGGAGTCATCAAAAGATACAATTATAACTTCAACAGATAATGAACATACCATTCTAAAGAAATATGAGATGCAACGCTTTACTTCACAATCAGAGGCGGATAAGGTAATATCTGATTTTGCTAAACTTGTGAAAGACAACACGGGTGTAGAATTTTTTAAGAATATCTTTTACAGAAGTGATGTCGTGTAAAGAATAACTTCTTATTAACTTTCTTATAATTAAACGTGAATAGGAGGGCGTGCCGCTGCTAAACCAGTAGTCGCGGATATCTTTGCAGTCAAAAGCATTCAGCAGGCTGAACGGGTTGTAGATGTCCGTCATCTCCTTGCTGAAATGATACCCGTCGTAATGACGCTTTAATCGCTGGCGTATCTCCTCTTCCGTACAGCCTTCGGATGCCGCCATTTCTTGTTTCAAAAAAAGTACTCTTGCTTGCTCCTTTTTCAAAGTCCATTTGCGTGTTTTCAAACGTGATCGTTATTGTTCGGCGGGCTGTAAGTTGCAGAGAGAAAATGACAGGATATTTATATTTTTATTATTTTTGCGGGTGAGTGGTAACGGCAGATTCTGCCGGACGGAATCTGCTTTTTGTAATTTGTTAACGAGTTTGTAATCTGTTAATGAGAATGAGTTATGAGTATGATTGACGAAATTTTGGCTTTCAACAAGGAGTTTGTGGCCGGCAAGGGCTATGAGAAGTATATCACGAACAAGTATCCCGACAAGAAGATTGCGATTCTCTCGTGCATGGATACGCGGCTCACGGAGCTGCTGCCGGCGGCGCTGGGCATCAAGAACGGGGATGTGAAGATGATCAAGAACGCGGGCGGGGTGATTTCGCATCCTTTCGGCAGTGTGATCCGTAGCTTGATGGTGGCGATTTATGAACTGGGAGTGAAGGAGGTGATGGTGATTGCGCACTCCGACTGCGGGGCGTGTCACATGAATCACGAGGAGATGATTGCGCAGATGAAGGCGCGCGGGGTGAAGCAGGAGACGATTGATATGATCCGCTTCTGTGGGGTGGACTTCGCGTCGTGGCTCGATGGCTTTGAGGATACGGAGAAGTCGGTGCGGGGCACGGTGAAGGCCATCGTGTCACATCCGCTGATTCCGCAGGATGTGACTGTGACTGGCTTTATCATTCATTCGGTGACGGGTGAACTGACCCGCATCGTGTAGGTTGCCCGACGGGCCCGGTTGTCTGCCGGACCCGGTCCGGCTTACTGGAGGAACACGAACTTCACGAGCGACAGCAGGGCGATGATGTAGGACATGATGCCGAGGTCTTTCCACTTGCCGCATCCGATGGCGATGGTCACGTAGGTGAGGAAGCCCAGGAGGATGCCGTTGGCTATGGAGTTGGTGAACGGCATCATGATCATGCACACGAAGCAGGGCACGGCCATCCGGTAGTTGGTGAAGTCGATGCGGCTGATGCCGGCGGTCATCATGAGGCCCACGAGCACGAGCACGGAGGCGGTGGCCTGTGGCGGGATCATGATGAAGAGGGGGGAGAAGAACAGGGCCAGGGCAAAGCAGATGACGGCGGTGAAGGAGGTGAGTCCGCTCCGTCCGCCGGCTGTGATGCCGGCAGCGCTTTCTACGAAGGTGGTCACCGTGGAGCTGCCCACTATGGAGCCCAGGGTGGTGCCGATGGCGTCGGACATGAAGGCTTTGTTCATGTTTTTCACGTTGCCTTTCTCGTCCACCATGCCGGCCCGCTGGCTCACTCCGATGACGGTGCCGATGGTGTCGAACATGTCGGTGAAGAGCAGGGTGATGACGCAGACGAACATGTCAACGCTCAGGATGTCGCTCCACTGAAACTGCAGGAAGATGGGGGCGATGGACGGGGGCAGGCTGACGATGCCTTTGAAGGTGGTGACGCCCAGGGCAATGCCGATGAGGGCGGTGAGGAGGATGCCGATGAGGAAGGCTCCGCTGATGTTCTTTACCAGGAGGAGGGAGGTCACGATGAGGCCGATGACGGTGAGCAGTACGCCCGGATCGGTGAGGTCGCCCAGGGTGATGAGGGTGGCGGGATTGTCGACGATGACGCCGCCGCTCTTGAGGCCGAGAAAGGCGAGGAACAGACCGATGCCGGCGGAGATGGCGTGGTGCATCACGGAGGGCACGGTGTCTACGAGTTTCTGGCGGAGGCCGGTGACGGTGAAGAGGATGAAGAGCAGGCCTTCCAGGAACACGGCGGTGAGGGCAAACTGCCAGGTGTAGCCCATCAGCAGCACGATGGTGTAGGCAAAGAAGGCGTTGAGGCCCATGCCGGGAGCCAGCACGAAGGGCAGCTTGGCGTAGAGTGACATGATGAGGGTGGCTATGATGGCTGCCAGGGCTGTGGAGGTGAACAGGGCACCGCTGTCCATCCCGGTCTCGGAGAGGATGGCGGGGTTCACGGCGAGGATGTAGGCCATGGTGAAGAAGGTGGTGATGCCACCGATGATTTCTTTCTTGAGGGTCATGGTCTGCGGGTCGAAACCGAACAGCCGCTGCAGGAGTCCGCGCTTGGGGGCGGCAGGGGTAGGTTTTTTCTGGTTCATAGGGCTAAGTTTATTTCGTTTAAGTTTATTTCGTTTAGGGTTATTGTTTTCTTTTTCTTTTTTGGCTGCAAAGATACAACATTTTGCAGATTTGCGGGTGGTGTGTTTTTCATATTGGCAAAATTTGTTCTGCCTTGAATTAGTGTGTATCTTTGCCGCCCAAGAATTATCTGTCAAAATATGTTGGACAAGAATCACATTAAAATCAAGCAGATTTCGTTGCATCGCATCGGGAGTAAGGCGAACCTGGAGGGGGTGGAGCTTTCCGACCGTCCCATTGTGCTGGAGGAGGATCTGGCGGAGTTGCTGAAGTGTTATTTTTTGCTGCCTTTCAAGAAGGGGGATGATTATTTCGAGTTCTGTCATCCGTCGGCTCTGGAGCAGAACGAGGTGTATGCGTCTGTATCGGCTATCTTTGATGCGGCGCCGGCGGCTGCACCGGAAGGGGAACCGGCCGGTGGGGAGGACACGGAGTGGCAGGGGCTGTTTCATGAGCAGTCGCGCCGGCTGGCGAAGTATCTCTACGAGCAGAGTCAGTATCCCAACATCAAGCGGGGGGAGTTTTATGTGGTGTATTTCCAGGGATGTGGCCTGTTCTCGGAAACGGTGGATGCCGTGGGACTGTTTAAGTCGGAAAACAAGGATACGTTTATCCGGGTGGAGCAGGTGGCAGGTCAGTTCAGCATCGAGAGTGAGACGGGGATCAATATCAACCGGCTCGACAAGGGGTGCCTGATTTTCCGCACGAAGCGGGAGGAGGGCTATGTGGTGTCGGTCATCGATAATACGAACAAGGGGGAGGCGAAGTACTGGGTGGAGAACTTCCTCTGTGTGAGGCGGAAACGGGATGCGGGGGCACAGACGCAGCAGTTTGTGTCGCTGTGTAAGGATTTCGTGGAGCAGCTGCCGCCGGAGGTGGACAAGGTGAGCAAGGTGTGTATGATGAACCGGGTGATGGACGGACTGAAGGAGCAGCCGGTGGTGGATGTGCAGCAGCTGGCGGGCACTGCTTTCGGACGGGAGCTGGCCGACGGGCAGTTTCAGGCGTTCAAGCGGGATTTTGAGCGGACGCATGAGGTGGCTTTCGAACCGACGTTTCAGAGTAAGCCGGAATCGGTGAAGCGGCGGGCCATGGGGAGTATGTCGGTGATCCGCCTGGATGATCATTTTGATATTCATCTGCATGGCGGGGAGCACTGCATCGAGCGCGGCTATGATGAGACCCGTGACATGTATTATTATAAGCTGTTCTACCGGAAGGAGAAATAACAACCAAGCGGAGCCAGACGGCTCCGCTTGGTTGATGTATAGAGGATGGTCAATGTTTTTATAAGATAAGGGATTGAACTTTTTTCTTAAAATGAGTGGATTGCCAAGAGGAGCTGCGTGCTGCATTTTACTCTTTGTCCTCTATCATCTCCAATAATCGATAGATTCTGCTTGAGGGGTTTTGATAATCGTTGAGTTCCTTTGCTCTATTGACTGCATCTTTAAGGTGTTCTCGGAGATAGTTCTTTTGTGTATCTGTGTAGACGGACTTGCTGTAGTTGTTCCATACAGAAGCACTTTTTTTCAATTCTTTGAGTACTGCTTCCGAACTTAAGGCCGACTTCTGTTCCTTCGTATGCAGAAGCAGCCATATTTCAAAGCAGGGGTTGCTCAACAACAATTCAGCTTTACATGCCATAAGTTTTTGGTTGATGGCAGATACATCCATGTCGTACATAAGGAACGTGTCGACTTTGTCTTTTGATGAGATTTTGAGTCCTTGTTCATGCTTCTCAACAAGTGCCTGAGTGATTTTAGTGCCTTCAATATGTGAAATAATGCGTACTGGTGATTTATACCATTTTTTTATTAGGTTGAGATAATTTTCTTCGGTTTCACCCTCGCAAATGACCAAAGCAATTTTACGCATTCTTTTTTCGGGTGCTTTTTCTCTTTTTCTTGCCATAGTTATCCCTCCAATAGTTGTTTGATACTATCTACAGAAGAGTCAACATATGGCACAGCATCAAAGCGCCCTTGAATGTAACCCTTTTCGGCATCCATGTTTTCACGGAAGTCCTTGAAATCGTAAAGAGAATATACCTCAGTAACTCCATTCTCCGATTTGTTGACAAAAACAATCTGATCTCTTCTCAGTCTTTTGACGTCAATCAGATTGGTGTTGTGGGATGAGAAGAGGAGTTGACTGCCTTCTGATGCATGAATTAAGTCGAGGATAAAGTCAGCCAATCGGGTATGTAGTCCCATGTCAAATTCATCCATCATAATGCTCTTTCTATTTTTTACTACATCGAGCAGGCGAATTAATATCTGGAAAAGTTTTCTTGTACCGTCAGATTCTTCCAAGTCCAAGTCGAACATTACCTCTTTTTGGTTACGGTGGTATGTTTTGAACTTCAGTATATCAATCAGTTTGAACGACAGTCCTCCCTGTCCGGGCATTGCTATAGGTGAAGGTATTTGTTCTTTTCTTGCTTCGATGTCTGTAATATCCGTATCACAAATTTCAAGAGCTTTTAGAATAAGTTTCTTGTAGGCATTAAAACAATCAAGGACCATAAGCTCATTGACATTCGCAAGACCCAGTAAAAAATGATTCAAGAAATAGCGGTAAAGTAATTGAGCTATCTCTCTGTTCATCGAGCTGGCTCTGCTCAAGAACAGGTTCTTTTCACTGGTGTTTAATACAACATCCGATGGCTTACTGATGACACCGCTACCAAAACTATACTTACCATTCACATCGCGTATGAAGACTTTAGCTCTTCTGCCCACAGGATAGTGATAAAGGCTTTCAGAAATGATTTTTGTCTGGGTCAGTTCAAAAGAATATTCATATTCGATGTCTTCACAAACAAAATCAATCAAGAACTTGCTTGTCTTATCTGGCCATCCTTCAAATTTGAATGGCTCAAAGTTGAAAACAGTTCCTTCATTGTTAAGGTGTGAATTCAATATCAATCTACAACAAAAATCTATAGCTTTGAGTATGTTGGATTTTCCAGAGGCGTTCGGTCCAAACAGGCCAATCGTTTTTAAGATTGGAATGCCATTCCAATCCATGACATTATGCCTTAATTCGCGAGCAAGCGCAGTATTGATATTGCCTGCCCTAAAGTCTATTCTGACTCTATCTCTTATGGAGAAAAAATTCTCAAATTCTATTTTTAATATCATTAAAATGCTAATTTAGTAGGTTTGCTACAAAATTAGCATTTTATTTTAAAATATAGCCGGCTGTAGTGCTTATTTTTTATAGATCAGCTTGCTCGGCACGTCTTCGCCAAACAGCAGGTCGCCCAGGGTGGTGATCTGGTTGCCCAGGCAGCGCACATAGCGCAGGTTGTCACATCCCATGAAGGCACCGAACTCGATGGCTGTGACGCTGGCAGGGAGCTCCACGGTGCCGCAGAGGCGACCGCAGCCGCTGAAGGCACGCTGTCCGATGCTTTTCAGCTGGTTGGGCAGCTGGATGCGCAGCAGGTATTTCTTCTGTGTAAAGGTGAAGTCGGGGATGACAGTGGCGTTGGTGCGGCTGATATCCACCGATACGAGGTTGGGCATGTAGTTGCGGATGAGCTTGAAGTCGGCGGCATCCAGCTTGCCTTCCACCGTGAGGAAGTTGATGTCGCGCGGCTGCAGTCCGGCTTTCAGGATGGCGTCTTCCAGCGTTCCCATCATTCCGATTTGCAGGGAGGCCTCTACGGGTTCCCCTTCGATGAAGGCAAAGCGTTCCCAGCGGTCCTTGGCCCGGTAGGAGTCGGTGCTGCCTAAGGGAACGAAGACGGCAGTCAGGCTGTCGGCCAGGGCTTCGGGCAGCAGGTTCGGAGCGGTTTTGCGCCGTATCTGGCAGATGCGGAGGTTGCTGCAGCCTTTGAAGGCGGCATCCTCAATGTTGCGTATCTTCTCGGACAGGATGACTTTCTGCAGGGTGGTTTTGCCTATGGTTTTGCCGTCTTTGATGTTCGAGAAGGCATAGGCAGGGATGTAGTTGGGCATGTACATGTAGAACTTGCCGTCGGGGTAGGTGCCCTCTTTGCCGGTGTACATCTTGATGTCGGCATTGGAGATGTCGAGCACTTGCAGGCTGGCGAACTCGTCACGCAAGTGGCGGAAATCCTCGGCATTGAGCTTGCCGTTGAGGGTGAGGTGGGTGATGCTGTTGGCCTCTGCTTCCGTCATCATGGAGATGAGGGTGCCGGGTTTGCTCACGTAGTAGGTTTTCTGCACCTGGCTCCACAGGGGAGAGGCGCTGACAGCCAGCAGGCTGCTTATGAAAAGGTGTCGTATGTTCATGATTCGTATATTTTTAAGACGTGACAAATATAGGGAAAACTTATACAACTTTTCAAATAAATCACTACTTTTGTGGCTATTCTTTAGGATTATTTCTCACATGTCAAAAACGGCTGTTGATGCCGGTATTTGTAATTGAATGCTTTGTAATAGGATACTATGATGATAAAAGATAAACATGACTTCTTGTCGAACGAGGCTAAGGGAACGGGATTGTTTCGATGGCTGTTTCTTTCTTTCTTTTTGCTTTCCTTGACTTTGCCTGCAGCGGCTTGGGCCGATAATCAGGGGAGCCTGCTTTTCCAGCGGGTGGAGGTGTTGAATGATTTGCCCAACAAGTCGGTGCAGGATTTGTATCAGGACCGCGACGGCTATTTATGGGTGGCTACCCGCAACGGCCTGTTCCGCTATGACGGCTATTCGCTGGAGGGGTATAAATCGACGATGCACCGGCCGCATTTGCTGACGGACAATAATGTGTTTTGTGTGGAGGAGGATGGCTCGCACCGCTTGTGGATTGGAACGAAAAACGGACTGAGTGTGCTGGACAAGCAGACAGGGGTCGTGCGGAAGTATGGCAACGACCGTCTCAACAGCGGCGGGGTGTCGGCTTTGCTGGTGACGCGTGACAACCGGGTGCTGGTTGGTACCGAACGGGGACTGTATGAGTATCTGGAGGAAGAGGACGGTTTCCGGCGGATGGACGGCAGTCTGTCGGGCGGGGTGTTCAATGCGTGGACCATCAAGGCATTGCTGGAGGATGACCGGGGAGATGTCTGGATCGGTACTTGGAGCGAAGGGTTGTATAGGCAGGAGAAGAAGACGGGGCGGTTCTTTGCTTATCCGCGGATGAATGCGCTGAATTCGGCGCATGTGCTGTTTCAGGACAGCCGGAAGAGAATCTGGGTGGGCTCCTGGGGATATGGATTGCATTTGTTGCATCGGCCGTATGAGCCCGAACGGGTGTCGTGGACGACGTTCGCTCACCGGAAGGAGGCGGACGCCTCGCTGTCGGATAATTTGGTTTATGCGATTTCGGAAGACAAACATACGCATACGTTGTGGGTGGGCACGCGCAGTGCGCTGAGCTTGCTGCCGCTGGACGGAAAGCTGACGGCAGACGCGCATTTCCAGAACTGCTATGCGGACGGAGAGGAACGTTCGATTGCCGGCAGTGAGGTGGCGGCTTTGCTGTGTGACCGACAGGGACTGATGTGGATCGGTATGATTGGGGGCGGTGTGAACAAGGTGGATACCCGGAAATCGGAATTTGCCTATCATCCTTTGTCGGAAGTGCGCCAGCGGTTTCACTCTGCTTCGGTGAGGAGCCTGCTCAAAGATCAGGAGGGTAATTTGTGGATGGGGCTCGGCACGTATGGTTTCGGACGGATCTCTGCCGACCGGAAACGGTTTCTGCATTATACGGACATGCCGGAGTTTGCTTCGTTCGACGGAATTTCGTCTGTGATGCATCTGATGCAGTCGCCTTCTACTGGACATATCTGGATTGGTGTCTACAACCGCGGATTGTTTGAATATGATGCGAAGGCACCGGTGGACCGGCGGGTGAAGTTTTACAAGGGTGATACGCCGTGGATGTGTGGTGACTGTGTGTATCATATGCTGGAGGACCGTCAGGGGACGTTGTGGATCGCTACCCGGTCTGGCTTGTCGGGGCGGACGGCCGACGGAAAGGCTGTGAGACTGGATTCGCTGGTTTGCAAAGGACGGATGCTGAGGGATATGATTGTCGTGTCGGTGGCGGAAGGGGCTTCCGGGGTGCTGTGGGCTGCGACGGAATCGGATGGGGTGTTGCGCATTGAAGGCAAGGGGAGCGACTGGAGGAACTATAAGGTGACGGGCTATGATATGGAGAACGGCAAACTGAGCCACAACCATGCTACGTGTATCCTGGTGGACAGCATGCAACGTGTTTGGGTGGGTACGGGCTCCAGCGGACTGAACTTGTATAACCCGGTGGAGGATGCGTTTGCAGCGGTGCATGAGTCTTGGAACTTGCCTGGAGATGAGGTGGTGTGTATGGCGGAGGACCGGAACTGGAAGCTGTGGGTGGGCACGAACGTGGGATTGCTGAAATTATCGGTGTCGGGGGATGCCGAGCATACTTCGTTTCGCTTGTATACCACGGCCGATGGGTTGCAGGATAATATTATCCACGAAATTGTGTTAGGGGACAGCAGGGCCGGTGAGATGATTCTCGGCGGTCAGGAGGGACTGAATGACTTTTATCCCGAACGGCATAAGGAGAATGCGTTTTCTTCGGTTCCGGTGGTGACGGATCTGAGGGTGTTCAACCGCTCGTGGACGGATATGTCTGAAGAGGAAAGAAGGAAAATCTCTCCGCTGGCTCCGCGCTTTGCGCAGGAAGTGGTGCTCGACTACCGGCAGAATAATTTTGCGTTTGAGTTTTCTTCGCTGGAATTTGCCAATCCGCAGCGAAATGTCTATGCATATAAACTGGAGGGGTTTGACGAGAACTGGCAGTATACGGATGCTTCGAAGCGGTTTGCTTATTACAATAACCTGCAGGCGGGTAGGTATACTTTTTTCTTGCGGTCGACCAATTCGAACGGAATCTGGAACAACGAAACGCATAAGGTGCAGGTGACGGTGTTGCCGCCGCCCTGGAAAACGTGGTGGGCATACCTATTATATATAGTAGCTGTCATGGGTGCGGTGTGGTATGCTTACCGTGTGGCACGCAACCGCATGAGGCTGCAGAATGCGTTGCATCTGCGCGAGGTGGAAAAGGAGAAAGCGGAGGAACTGAATCATGCCAAACTGCAGTTTTTCACGAATATCACACACGAACTGCTGACGCCGCTGACCATTCTTTCGGCTTCGGTGGACGATCTGAAGCAGAAGGCACCGGCTTATCAGGAGGAGTATGGGGTCATGACGCATAATATCCGCCGGCTGATTCGCCTGCTGCAGCAGATTCTGGAGTTCCGGAAGGCGGAAACGGGCAATTTGAAACTGCGGGTTTCTCCGGGAGATCTGGCGCAGTTTGTGAACCGGAGTCTGGAGAGTTTCCGCCCGCTGATGCATAAAAAGAATATCCATTTTTCGTGTGTTTGCCGGCCGGAGGTGCTGCAGGTGTGGTTTGATGCGGACAAGATGGACAAGGTGCTGTATAACTTGCTTTCGAATGCGGCTAAATATAGCTTCCCGGGTGAGACGGTGGAGGTGGAACTGCTGGATAACGGCGACGGACGGGCACGGCTGACGGTGAAGGATACGGGTCCGGGGATGTCGAAGGAGATGCAGAAGAATCTGTTTAAGCGGTTTTATGAGGGAAGCTACCGGAAGTTTAATACGATTGGTACGGGTATCGGCCTTTCGCTGGTGCACGACCTGGTGGTGCTGCATCACGGTACGGTGACGGTGGAGAGTGAAGAGGGGAAGGGAACGGCTTTTGTCATTCTGTTTCCTATGATGAAGGAGGCGTATGCCGCAGAGGAACAGGATGTGGCGGAAGTGAAGGCGGGTGTTCCGGAGTGGGTTGCGGATGAAAAGGCGGACCCGGCGGAACAGACGGGCTCTGATGCTGCCCCTGCCGAAGGGGAGAGTGCCGCCGACCGGGGCGAGGGTGCGGCGGAACGCTTGCTGCTGGTGGAGGATAACGAGGAGTTGCTGGAACTGGTGGTGAAGTTGCTGCGCCATGAGTATCAGGTGTGCACGGCAACCAACGGGGCGGAGGCATTGGCTGTGTTGGAAAAGCAGGAGATTGACTTGATTGTGTCGGATGTAATGATGCCGGTGATGGACGGGATTGAGCTGTGCCGTAAGGTGAAAGGAAGGCTGGAGACTTCGTATATCCCGCTGATTCTGCTGACGGCGAAGAATCAGGAGGAGGACCGGGTGGAAGCGTATGAGAGCGGTGCGGATGCGTTCATCAGTAAGCCGTTTAGCCTGAGTGTGCTGCATGCGCGTATCGACAACCTGCTGCGCAGCCGGCAGAAGAAACGCAAGGATTTCAAGAACCAGCTGGTGTTTGAGGCCAAGGAGTTGGACTATACAAGCATTGATGAGGAGTTTTTGAAGCAGGCGGTGGACTGTGTGAACCGCCACTTGGATCATCCGGATTTTGATCTGGCTTGTTTCCTTGAAGAAATGCATACCACTAAGTCGACGTGTTTCCGCAAACTGAAATCGCTCACGGGACTGACCTTTGTTTCTTTTGTGCGCAACATCCGCATGAAAGCGGCGTGCCGCATCATGGAGGAGAAGAAACGGATCCGCATCTCGGAACTGGCTTATGCGGTGGGCTACAACGACCCGCACTACTTCAGCAGCAGTTTCAAGAAGGAAATGGGGATGCAGCCTTCGGAATATATGGAGCGGTTTACGCAGGGTGGAGATGTCATAGAAGACTGAAAAATGGTTCAAAGTGGGTTGAAAAATGGTTCTTGAGCTATTTTTCAACCTGTCTGGGCTTTTCTGATTAACTATTTTAAAGGTAATATTGTAGTTTTGCATCGGTTTCGTTAAGGACTGTGTAAACTATAATGTTGAATCTTAAAATACATGCTAATGGAAAAGCAAGAAAGTTTATGGGGACGTGATTTCCCCAATTTTCGTAAGTTTCTTCCGGTCGCCTTTGCTGCCTGTCTGGTGTTCTCTGCTCCGGTGAAGGGCTATGGCGAAACGATGCCTGCTCCTGATAGAGTGCAACAGCAGACTTTGAAGGTGAGCGGTGTAGTGAAGGATGCGAAAGGTGAACCGATTATCGGTGCCAATGTGATAGCTGTGGGTACTGCCATCGGAGCCATCACGAATCTCGATGGTGGCTTCACGCTGAATGTGCCGGCGGGTACAAAATTGAAGATTAGTTTTATTGGTTATAAGGACCAAGAGGTAGTTGTTAAGAAGGGTAACAAATTGACGATTGTACTGGAAGATGATTCTCAGATGCTGGGAGAGGTACAGGTGGTGGCCTACGGCGTGCAGAAAAAAGTGTCGGTGACGGGTGCCATTTCTTCGATGAAAGGGGATGATTTGTTGAAAACACCGGCTGGTTCGGTCAACAACATCCTGTCGGGTCAGGTGACGGGTGTGTCGTCTGTGCAGTATTCCGGCGAGCCGGGTGCCGATGCGGCGGATATTTATGTGCGCGGTATCGCTACTTACACGGGTTCGGCTACTCCGCTGATTCAGGTAGACGGAGTGGAACGGGATATGTCGCAGATTGACCCGAATGAGGTAGAAAGTATTACAGTATTAAAGGATGCTTCGGCTACGGCGGTGTTTGGTGTGAGAGGTGCCAACGGCGTTATCTTGATTACGACCAAGCGCGGTGCTGAAGGTAAAGCGAAAATCTCCATTTCCAGTTCTGCAGGTGTGAATATCCGTACGAAAGACTTGGACTTTGCCAATGCTTATCAGTATGCGGACTATTATAATATGATGTTGCTCAACGACGGCGGTCTGCCGGCATTTACCGACGAGCAGTTGGGTTATTTCCGTGATCACACCAACCCGCTGCTTTATCCCGACATCAATTGGATTGATTATTGTATGAACAAGGCGGCGTTCCAGTCGCAGCACAACGTGAACATCTCGGGCGGTACGGACCGGATGCGTTACTTCGTTTCGGCCGGGTTCTTCTCTCAATCCGGTATGTTCAAGCAGTTTAATGCAGCCGACAATTTCAACTTCGACTACAAACGTTATAACTACCGCGCCAACCTCGACTTTGACGTGACGAAGACAACGTTGCTCTCGGTGAATATCGGCGGACGTATTGAAACCAAGCGGACTCCGGAGTCGGGTGAGGACCAGAACCAGCTGTTCCGTAAGCTGTATTGGGCAGTGCCGTTTGCCAGCCCGGGTATTGTGGATGGCATGTATGTGAAATCCAACGGTGATTATCTGCCTTTTACCGGTACCGACGGTTTGGCCTCTTATTATGGCAAGGGTGCCCGTATCCGTACGAACAATGTGCTCAACGTGGACTTGGCGCTGAACCAGAAACTGGATTTTATCACCAAAGGGCTGTCGCTGAAAATCAAAGGGGCCTACAACTCTTCTTATTCGAATGTGAAGAAGGCTTCGGCTTCGGTGGCTACCTATACGCCGATTGTAAATGAAGACGGCTCTATTTCGTTCCGCAAGGATGGGTCGAACAGTCAGCTGAGCTACAGCGACGGTGATTTCGGCAAGGCGAGAGACTGGTATATGGAGGCTGCCCTGAACTACAGCCGGAAGTTTGGCGACCACAACGTGACGGCACTGGCGCTCTACAACCAGTCGAAGAAGTATTATCCGGGCGGTACGTACAACTACATTCCTTCGGGCTATGTGGGCTTTGTGGGCCGTGTGACCTACGACTGGAAGACGCGCTACATGGCTGAGTTCAATGTGGGCTACAACGGCTCTGAAAACTTTGCACCGGAAAACCGCTACGGCTTCTTCCCGGCCGGTTCGCTGGGATGGGTCATCAGTGAAGAGCCTTTCTTCCAGCCGCTGAAGAAGTATGTGGGCTACCTGAAACTCCGTGGTTCGGTCGGTCTGGTGGGTAACGACAAGAACGGTTCCGACCGCTTCATCTACCTCCCGGGTAAGTATACCTACGAGGGCAACGGCGGTTATTTCTTCGGACAGAACGTGGGCAACAAGAAGCCGGGTGCTTACGAGGCTACACAGTCGAACCCGTACTCCAAATGGGAAACTTCACTGAAACAGAACTACGGTGTGGATTTCAGTATCCTCAACGACCGCCTGAATTTCTCGGCCGATTACTTTGTGGAACATAGAAAGGATATCCTGACCAAACCCGATTATCTGCCGGGTATTGTGGGCATGGTGCTGCCTTCCATCAATGTGGGTGAAGTGGAGAACAAAGGGTATGAACTGCAAGTGAAATGGAACGACAAACTGAACGACCAGTTCCGCTACTGGGCTAACTTTAACCTTTCGTATGCCAAGAATAAGATTGTCTATATGAATGAGGTGAAGCAGAACGAACCGTGGATGTATCAGACCGGACGTCGCATCGGCTCCCGTTCGATGTATAAGTTCTGGGGCTTTTATGATGAAACGGCCGATGCCCGTTATCAGGAGCAGTTTGGACAGCCGATTGCTAATCATGGCATTACGCTGCAGCCGGGTGATGCGGTGTATGTGGACCTGAACCGGGACGGCAAGCTGGACGGTAACGATGCCACCCGCGAAATCGGTTATACGGATGTGCCGGAATATACGGCGGGTCTGAGTGCCGGCTTCTCTTGGGGTAAATTCGACTTCTCCATGCAGTGGACGGGTGCCTGGAATGTGGACCGTATGCTGAGTGAGTTCCGCCGTCCGTTGGGAGATACCAACAGCAAAGGTTTGCTGCTCTACCAGTATGACAACACCTGGCGCTCTTCTGCCGACTCGTTTACGGCCAAGTTCCCGCGGGCATCGAGCAGCCATGCCGGCAACAACTACGCCGGTTCGGACCTCTACCTGGTGAATGCCAGCTATCTGCGACTGAAGAATGTGGAAGTGGGCTATAACATGGATTTCCCGTTCCTGAAGAAAAACAAGGTGCAGAACTGCCGTTTGTATGTCAACGGCTACAACCTGCTGACTTTTACGGATTTTATGTGGGGTGATCCGGAATCTCGTCAGAGCGACCGACCGAATTATCCTTTGACACGTGTGTTTAACATCGGATTGAAGGTAGGATTTTGATTCCCTTTGTTTGACTATAAGATTTTTGAACATGAAAAAACAGATTAAATGGTTTATTTCGGCATGTACAGGAGCTACTCTTCTTTTTTCCTCCTGTGTCGATCAGATAAAGTTCGGTGACAGTTTCCTGGAAAAGGCACCGAATACAGGTGATATGAACCAGGACTCCATTTTCGGTAAGGCGGAATATGCCCGTGCTTATTTGTGGAAGGCTTACAGCTATATGTACTATGGTCTGGCTACTAACTGGAATGAGGTGGACGGCAAGATGAATACGGGTATGTTTGAAACACTGTCGGACTGCTGGCACAGCCATAATGCGTGGGACGGTGTGAACAGAAAGTATTACTCGGGTGCCTATAAAGCCAGCGACGAGGATGCGGAGAATGATACACGCTTCGGCTATACGAAGGAAAACTGCTGGCAGGCGGTTCGTGCCGGATGGATGTTTATCGAGAATGTGGAACGGGTGCCTGACATGGATGCTGAGGAGAAAGCCCGTCTGGCTGCGGAGGCGAAGGTGCTGATTGCTTCCCGTTATTTTGATTTGTTCCGCCACTTCGGCGGTCTGCCTTTGGTGCGCGGCACGTATGGAGTGCAGGGTTCGTATGAGGTGCCGCGGGCTACGGCAGAAGCAACGGTAGACTTTATCGTTGGTTTGCTGGATGAGGCGGCGAAGGTGCTTCCCTGGGACTTGGGCAGTGACGACGTGAACTGGCAGGGACGTTTTACGAAGGCGGCTGCCATGGGACTGAAGTGTAAGGTGCTGCTGTTTGCTGCCAGTCCGCTGTTCAACGACAACGAACCTTACTGCACCGAGGCGCCGCAGACGGCTATCGAAAACCGTCAGGCTTGGTATGGCGGCTACAATGCAGAATGGTGGAACCGCTGCTGGACGGCCTGCAACGAGTTTTTCACGGAGCTGGAAAAGAATCACTTTTACGAACTGGTGCAGGCCACTGAGGAAACGCCCGCTGCTTACCGTTCGGCTTTCAACAAGGCTTACTTCATCCGGGAGGGCAACACGGAGCTGCTGATCTCGACTCGTATCATCGGTAAGTACAACTGGGACTGGTGGTATTACTGGGGGGAATGGGTGTCCAATGGAGGCTACACACCGACACTGGAATACATGAAGATGTTTCCGATGAGCGATGGGACACCTTTCCAGGATTCTTCACTCAACACGGGTGCCGACCCGTTCTTTACGGACAATGACTACAACAAACCGAACCGTGACCCTCGGCTGTATGAAACGATGCTGGTGAACGGAGCCCGTTATGGCGACCATGCTGCCGAACTTTGGGTAGGCGGCCGTGACAACGTGGATGGCTCGCGACTGGAAACCGGACCGACAGCTACCGGATTCAGCCTGTATAAGTTCTATAAGGAAGGAAAGGGAAGTCTTGCCGGCAACTACCTGGAATGGCCGTACCTGCGTCTGGCAGAACTGTATCTGATTTATGCCGAAGCCTGTGTGCAGGCCAAGAACGACCTGCCCGGTGCCATTGCGCTGGTGAACAAGGTGCGTGAGCGCGTGGGCCTGGGTGACCTGGATGCCTGCAACCCCGGCAAGAACCTGACAGCCGACAAGGATGCGCTGCTGGAGGAAATTCTGCGTGAGCGGGCTTGCGAGCTGGGACTGGAAGATGTACGCTTCTTCGATATGGTGCGCTACAAACGGGCCGACCTGTTCAAGAAAGTGCTTCACGGGTTGCGTATCTACCGTAACGACGGCGGCGGGGATGTGCCCTGGAGCGGATCGACCGGAAATGCAAGTTCGTTCCCTAACAAACCTTCGGATTTCAGATATGAGAGCTTCCCGCTGAGCAACATTGCCCGTTCGTGGTGGAGCGACTTCAATCCGAAATGGTACTTGTCCGCTTTCCCGCCTTCTGAAGTAAACAAAGAATATGGATTGACGCAAAATCCGGGCTGGAATTAAGGGCTTATCGATTACTTATTAGCAGATATAACGTATGAATAAGATGAAAAAAAATAAAATAGCAGCTTTGACGATGCTGGCTTGTGTAAGCTTGGGTGCGATGGCACAGGACGGCAATGTGAAAGGCATCGTGGTAGACAAAAAGGGAAACCCGGTGGAGGGTGCCTTGGTATTCGTAGAGGATTTCCCCAATACACAGGTGGCTACCGACAGAAATGGGCAGTTTGAAATTGCTGCTGAAGAAGGAAAACGAATCAAGGTGCTGACTTGGAATGATGCTACGAAGGTGGCTTCCGTGACCGGCAACAAGATTATGACGATTGTGATGGATTTTTCTTCAGAAAATGTGGACTATGGCTTTGGCTTGAAACAGAGCCGGCTGGAATCAACGGGGGCGGTGTCGACGGTGTATGCCGAACAGATTGATACCCGTTCGGCCATGAACGTGGGCAACTCGCTCTACGGTAACGTGGCCGGTCTGACTACACTGCAGAACACCGGCAATATTCAGGACCAGAAGTCGACGATGTATATCCGTGGTCTGCGTACTCTCAACGGCAACAACGGGGTGTTGCTGGTAGTGGACGGACTGGAAAGAGACAACAACTGGAATGCGCTCAACTACATCACTCCGGAAGAGGTGGAGTCGGTGTCTGTTTTGAGAGATGCTGCTGCCATTGCGCTTTATGGTTACCGGGGCATCAACGGTGTGGTCAACATCGTGACGAAGCGCGGTAAATACCGTTCACGTGAAATCTCGTTCTCTTATGATCATTCTTTTAATACACAGACGAGAATTCCAGCAATGGCGGATGCCTTTACGTATGCTTCTGCCATCAATGAGGCGCTGGTGAACGATGGCCGTAGCGTGCGTTATTCGCAAGACGAGCTGAATGCTTTCCAGAGCGGCAAGTATCCTTATCTTTATCCCAATGTGAATTGGGCCGACGAGGTGTTCCGCGACAGAGGTGCTTCGGACATCGCTACCCTGACGTTCCGTGGCGGTTCTACCAAGATGCGTTATTACACGATGCTGAACTTGCAGAACGACAAGGGCTTCATCAAGAATGCCAATGTGAACGAAGGATACTCCACGCAGAACAAGTATTCGAAACTGAACTTCCGCTCGAATCTGGATATCGATCTGACATCAACGACGAAGATGCAGGCGAATATCATGGGGGTGCTGAATGAGTTCAGCCGTCCGGCTTCTTCGGGTGAGAACCTAATCGGCCAAGTCTTTATGGTGCCTTCGGCCGCTTTCCCTGTGCGTACGGAAAAAGGCCTTTGGGGAGGTAATGCTACCTGGGACGGTTCGGTGAACCCGGTGTATCTGGCTCAGGGCCGTGGCTATACCAAGGGACATACCCGTGCGTTGTATGCCGACATGATGTTGAAGCAGGATTTCTCTTCCATCACCAAGGGACTGGGTGCAGCGTTGCGCATCGGTTATGACAACTTGGCTTCGTATTGGGAAGACTACAGACAGAGTGCCAAATATGGGATGACTTCGGTGACCCGCTGGGAAAACGGCGAACCGGTGGAATTCTCCGACTTTGAGGGGGGTACCGTGGGCACGGTGACCGGTGGCGACGGATTTGCCAAGCTGGACTGGCAGCACCGTTCGTTCAACTTCCAGGCCAACGTGGACTGGCAGCGCCGCTTCGGCAACCACGACATTTACTCGATGTTGCTGTATACGTATAAATATGACAACAAGAACGGTACGAACAGTACGTTCTATACACAGAGTGCTTCCTGGTATACGCACTACGGATTCAACAACCGGTATTTTGCCGATTTGACGCTCACTACTTCGGCTTCCAACCGGCTGGATCCCGACAGCCGCTGGGGACTAGCTCCAACGGTGGGACTGGCTTGGGTAATCTCCAACGAGGATTTCATGAAGCAGCAGCAGGTGATTGACTTCCTGAAGTTGCGCGGGTCGTTCGGTATCATCCGTACGGACAACATCATGGAATACGGCTACTGGAACTCTACGGTAGGCGGTGGCGGTAGCTATCCGCAGCAGGACAACTTCGGCGGTGACGGCGGATGGGCTGAAGGTCGTCTGGCCTCTCTGAACGGTACGACGGAAAAGGCTTATAAATACAATCTGGGCTTGGACGTATCGATGCTGAAAGGACTTTCGCTGTCGGTCGACGGCTATTATGAGAGACGTTCGGATATCTGGGTGAGCGCTTCCGGTAGAAACTCGGCTGTGCTGGGTATCGGCAGTCCGTATGTGAATGCGGGTATCGTTGACAGCCACGGTGTGGAAATTGCTGCCGACTATGTAAAGAAACTGGGCGATGTGCAGCTGACACTGGGCGGCAACTTTACGTTCAACCGCAGTGAGATTAAGGAAATGCTCGAAGAGCCGAAGGCATTCGACTATCTGTATCAAACTGGTAAACCCGTAGGTCAGATCTTCGGTTTGCAGGCAAGCGGTTATTTCGTGGATAATGCCGATATTGCCAACAGCCTTCCGCAGCAGTTTGGTCCGGTGAAACCCGGCGATATCAAATACAAGGATATCAACGGCGACCAGCTGATCAATGAAAACGACCAGGTGGCTATGGGATACAACTCCACTTGTCCGGAAATTTATTATGGCTTCGACCTGGGACTGGAATGGAAGGGACTGGGATTCACGGCTCACTTCCAGGGCGCAGGCAACTATACGGCGTATCTGACTTCGTATCTGTACAGACCGCTGGTGAACAACATTTCTATCTCGCAATATGCGTTCGACAACCGCTGGACAACGGAAAATCCCAATGCCCGTTTCCCGAGACTGAGCACCGAAAAGGTGGTGAACAACACCCAAAACAGTTCGCTGTGGCTGGCCGACCGCTCGTTCCTGAAACTGCGTAACTGTGAAGTGTATTACAAACTCCCCACTGCCTGGCTGGAAAAAATTCACTTGAAACAGGCGAAGGTGTATGTGAGAGGGGTGGACCTGGTGAGCTGGGACAGCATCGATCTTACCGACCCTGAAGCAATGGGAAATCATGTGTGGCCGGCTACCCGTTCGGTACATGTGGGCTTGTCTGTGGGACTGTAACCGGCAGATGGCTTTATTGAACTTAAAAATTAGCAAACTATGAAATTGAGAAAAATATATATGGCTATTGCCTGCATGGCGTGCTTGTCGGCTTGCAGTGAGAAAATGGACTACCATGAATATACCAATTATGACAAGGAATACGTGTTTACCGACTTTGGCCGTACGGCGGGCTTTGTGAATAATATCTATTCGTTTCTGGACTATGACCTGCCTGGCACCGGTTCGCTGGCTTCGGCCTGTGATGAAGCGGAGATGGCGGTGACCTGGTCGTCTGTGCTGGATTATACCAACGGCAACTGGTCGGCTCTGAACCCGAAATCGAGCTGGGACTTCTACACGGCTATCCGGGCGGTGAATTATTTTCTGAAGGAAGCGGAAGGTCTGGATTTCAGCGATCTGCGGTATACGGAAGACTATGAAGCGCAAATGAACCGCTTCAACCGGTATCAGTATGAGGTGCGTCTGCTGCGGGCTTATTTCTATTTCAACCTGGTGCGTGCGTATGGGGATGTGCCGTTTACAACGGAAGTGCTGACGGAAGAACAGGCAAATACAATCAGCCGCACTCCCTATACGGATGTTTTCGACTTCATTCTGTCGGAATGTGACGCGGTGGCTCCTGAACTGCCTGTTTCTTATACGAAACTGGAGAACGATGCTGCCAATGGCAGTAACCCGGAAACGGGTCGTGTGACTCGGGGCACTGCCTTGGCACTGAAGGCCAGAGCGGCACTGTATCGCGCCAGCAAGCTGTTTAACGAAACGGGCAGCAAGGAACTGTGGAAAGCGGCTGCGGAAGCCAATCAGGCTGTGATTGTGTATTGTAAGGATAACGGTATCCAATTGGGTAAATATACCGATTTGTGGGGTACAAACAACTACCGGGCCAAGGAGGTCATTTTTGCCCGCCGTGTGGGGGACACCAACTCGCCAGAAGTGCAGAACTTCCCCATCGGTATGGAGAATGCCGAATCGGGCAACTGTCCGACTCAGACACTGGTGGATGCTTACGAAATGCAGAACGGGGGACAGCCCAGTGCGGACAATCCGTATGAAGGCCGCGACCCGCGCTTCAAGATGACCATTGCCTGCAACGGTGACAAGTGGCCCAACACCAATCCGAACCCGCTGGAAACGTATGTGGGAGGCCGTAACGGAGCTCCGGTGCCCTATGCCACTCCTACGGGCTATTACCTGAAGAAATACCTCGACGGCAGCATTGATATCAGTGCCGGAAGCGGTACCGGAGGAAAACGTCACAGCTGGATTACATACCGATTGGGTGAGTTCCTGCTCAACTATGCCGAAGCTATCTTCCAGTATGCCGGTTCGGCTGATGCCAAGCCGGAAGGTTTTACGATGTCGGCCCGCGAGGCAGTCAACAAGGTGCGCCAGCGTTCGGACGTGAAGATGCCTGATTTCCCCGAAGAAATGAGTAATGACGAATTCTGGACGCGCTACAAACGCGAACGGATGGTGGAATTGGCTTTCGAGGGTCACCGCTTCTGGGATGTGCGCCGCTGGAAGGAAGGGGGATTCACCAGCATCGGGCGGATGGTGATTACCAAACTTGGCGAAGATTCGTATAAGTATCAGAAGACCACCAAGGCATTGGTGTGGGACGACAAAATGTATTTCTATCCCATACCGGATTCTGAAATCCGTAAGAACGGTAACCTGACGCAGAACCCGGGATGGTAAGTGATGTGGAACGATTAAGCAATAAGGATATGAATCATATGAATTTGAAATATATAGGCATGGTGGCTCTGATGTGCGGAGCCATGGCATGCGATGACCAGTTGGAGGTTTTTGAAACGGTGGGCGAGGTGAAGGCTCCGGTGGCGCTGGAGGCGTCGGAGATTCACACAGAATCGTTGCCGGGAAAAATCAGGTTGTATTGGGATGTTACCGAGGATCCCGGATTTGAATATGTGAAGGTGAAGTACTACGATCCGTGGAAGAAGCAGACGGTGCATAAGTTAGCTTCGAAGTACACGGGTGAACTGTCGATTGAAAATACGTATGCGCGCTTCGGTGACTATGCTTTCTCTTTCCAGACATTCAATGCTGCCAATGAAGGCAGTGCGGTGACGGAGGTGAAGGCACAGTCGGGCCCGGCTCCGATTGTGCTCACGGAAACCAAGCGGACGAAGGTGAATGTAGAAGCTTCGCAGCTGAGTACGGACAACCAGGAACCTTCGGAAGGACCGATCAGAAACTTGGTGGACAACAACAAGAGTACGATGTTCCACACGCGCTGGAGCACGCCGCAGGTGCCCCTTCCTCAGTATATCCAGATTGATTTCAAGGAAGAACATCAGATCTTTGCCATTCAGTATACGACACGTGACACAGGCAACAAGGACGGTTTCCCTACAGCTGCCGACTTGCAGATCAGTACGGATGGCGAGCATTGGGAAACGGTGACTTCGCTGAGCGGGCTGCCGGCTACGAAGCTGACCGACTATTCGTCTGCGTTTGTGGATGCCGGAAAGAAGTTTAAGTACTTCCGCTTTCTGGTGACTTCCTCATCGGAAAACAAGCCTTATTTCCACATGGCAGAGTTTGCATTCTACGACGTGGAAGTGGAAACGTATGACCCGGAAACGGTGCCTTTGAATTAACTTCTAATGGGAATAAGATGAAGAAAAATATGAAATGGATGGCAATCGCGGGAATGGTTGCCATCACCACAGGATTTGCCAATTGCAATGAAGAGTATGTGGACCTGGAATATAAAGGGAATTTGGATTTGAACCAATTGCTCCTGGTGCAGGCTTCTGAAATCTGGAATGGGGCTGAGTGTAATGTGCAGCTTCCATCCCTTCAGTATGATGCAGAAAAACCGGCTGCGGACAAAGTGTTTCCGTTGAATTTAGGTATGTATCAGAACCGGGCAGCCGCACAAACGGCCACAGCCGACTTGATTGTGGACAAGGACTCGCTGCAGGCTGCCATTGCCAAAGCGGATGAAGGCGGTGTGTATGCTGTCTATGCCGGAGCGCAACTGATGCCTGCCGATTGCTATGCGCTTTCGGCCAGCCAGCTGACACTGGCATCGGGAGCTACCCGTTCGGAGGATGCTACGCTGACCATCTATTCGTCGAAGCTGATTGACTACGTGCAGCAGGTGGCTCAGGCCAACACGACATTTGTGCTGCCCGTCAGCATAACCAACGCTTCGACGTTTGCCCTCAACGAGAAGACGCATACGCTGATGTATTTCGTTACGGTGGATTACAAAGGAAAAGAATATGATGCCGACGGTGAAGGGGTGCCCGATGATCATACATTGGAAGGCGGCTATCGTCTGCTATGGCACGATGAATTCAACGGCAGCGGCGCTCCGAATGAAAACATGTGGCGTTTTGAAGAAGGATTCCAGCGCAATGAGGAAGACCAGTGGTATAGCAAGAACAATGCCGTGCAGCAGGGCAATGCGCTGGTGATTACCGCCAAGAAAGAACGGGTGAAGAATCCGAACTACAACCCGAATGCTACGGGCGGCAACTCATGGAAACAAACCCGTGAGTATGCGGAATATACATCGGCTTGTATCGTAGCGAAAGGTGAATATGCGTTCAAGTATGGCCGGTTAGAGGTTCGTGCCAAGATTCCTGTATCACAAGGATGCTGGCCTGCAATCTGGTCTACCGGCAACTGGTATGAATGGCCGTTGGGCGGTGAGATTGATATCCTGGAGTTTTATAAGGAAAAGATTCATGCCAACTTGTGCTGGGGCGGTGATTCGCGCTGGAACGGTACGTGGAACTCGAAGAATTACTCCATTACAAACTTTACAGGAAAAGATCCGGCATGGGCGGATAAGTATCATGTGTGGCGTATGGACTGGGATGAAAAGTTTATCCGCATCTACTTGGATGACGAACTCTTGAATGAAACCAACCTGAGTACCACGAAGAATAAAGGTGCCCATGGCGCTTCCGGCGGTGGAGATATCAATCCGTTCTCTAACGACTTGGTAGGATTCGGCCAGTGTATGATGCTGAATCTGGCTATCGGCGGTATTAACGGACGTCCGATTGAGGCTACGTTCCCGCAGGAATACCGGGTGGATTATGTCCGTGTTTATCAGAAGTGAGTATATGAAAGCAGCGAAACATTGTATAGCTGTCATGACAGTCTGTATGGGACTGCTGGCTGTGCCGACTTCGGTGTACGGGGAAAATTCCCCGCAGCATCAGCCGGAGGAGGCACCATGGATGGATGAAAACGGGCATTATATCAATGCGCACGGAGGCGGTGTGCTGCTTTATAACGGCACTTATTATTGGTATGGTGAGCATCGTCCAGCTGAAGGATTTTCTACGCAAGTGGGGGTAACCTGCTATGCTTCGTCTGATCTGAAGCACTGGGACTACCAGGGGGTGGCACTGCCGGTGAGTGAACAGGCGGGTTCGGATATCGAACGGGGATGTATCATGGAACGTCCGAAGGTGATCTACAACGAGCGTACCCGCCAGTTTGTGATGTGGTTTCATCTGGAGTTGAAAGGACAGGGATACGGACCCGCGCGGGCCGGTGTGGCGGTGAGCGACCGTCCCGAAGGACCTTTCCGCTTTGTCCGTTCCGGACGGGTGAATCCGGGAGCATGGCCGGAGAATCTGGATAGCAGCTGGAAACAGGCTGACTGGAGCGCACCGCAGTATGGCAAATGGTGGACTCCTGAGTGGCGCAAGGCAGTGGAGCAGGGGTTGTTCGTGCAACGTGACTTGAAAGGCGGACAGATGTCGCGCGACATGACATTGTTTGTGGACGATGACGGCAAGGCCTATCACATCTATTCCTCGGAAGAAAACCTGACGCTGCATATTGCCGAGCTCTCTGATGATTACTTGAGTCACACAGGCCGTTATATCCGTCTCTTTCCGGGCGGACACAACGAAGCACCAGCCTTGTTCAAGAAAGGTGACACGTATTGGATGATAGCTTCCGGCTGTACGGGCTGGGATCCGAATGCGGCGCGTCTTTTCTCCGCTTCCTCTATCTGGGGACCGTGGAAAGCGCACGGCAACCCTTGCCGCGGAGAGGGTGCCGACAAGACCTTTGGTTCGCAGAGCACTTTTGTGCTGGAACTGCCCGGCAATCAGTTCCTGTTTATGGCGGACATCTGGAAGCCGCAAAGCCTGATGTATTCCGGATACCTGTGGCTGCCAATCCATTTCGACAAGCAGGGAGTTCCGGTGTTGGAACAGAAAAGCCAGTCTGCCCGGTAGGGGGAGGTTGGCTGATATACAAACAAATGAAATAAGGATAGCATGAAAACAAGAAGATATGGGTGGCTGCTGCTGGTAGCAGTCTTGCTGATGCCTCTGCAAGGAGCTTCGGCTAAAAAGAAAGTGGAAAAGAAAATGAACGACCGGGAACTGTGGTGCAGCGTGCTGTATCAGATGGCAGCTCCGGTGCTGAGCCAGATGAGTGAAGGAAAGTTGCAGGAAAATATGCAGGTGGAACTCAGTCCCACCTGGGATGGGCGCAACAAGAAGGTGACCTACATGGAATGTTTCGGCCGCTTGATGGCTGGATTGGCTCCGTGGATTTCCTTGCCCGATGATGACACCGCCGAAGGCAAGCAGCGCAAGCAGCTGCGTGAGTGGGCATTGAAGAGCTATGCAAATGCTGTAGACCCCGAAAGTGCCGACTACCTGCTGTGGCGCAAGGAAGGACAGACCCTGGTGGATGCTGCCTACGTGGCTGAAAGTTTCCTGCGTGGCTATGATGCTCTGTGGGTGCCCCTTGATGAGGTCACTAAGCAACGCTACATTGAAGAATTTACGCAATTGCGTCGCGTAGACCCGCCGTACACCAACTGGCTGCTTTTTTCGTCGACTGTGGAATGTTTCCTGCGCAAGGTAGGAGCCCACAGCGATACCTACCGCATTGTGTCGGCTCTGCGTAAAGTAGAAGAATGGTATGGCGGCGACGGATGGTATTGCGACGGTCCCTCGTTTGCCTTCGACTACTACAGTAGCTTTGTGCTTCACCCCATGTATGTAGAATCACTCGAGGTGTTTACCAATGGCGGCAAGAACCGCATCTGGAATGCTCCCGAGTGCAAGTTCGACCGTGCCAAAAAACGGATGCAGCGTTATGGCATGATATTGGAACGTTTCATTTCACCCGAGGGTACTTTCCCGGTTTTCGGCCGTTCCATTACCTACCGTACAGGCACCATGCAGCCGCTTGCCCTGCTGGCCTGGAGACAGTGGCTGCCGAAAGAACTGCCCAACGGACAGGTGCGTGCTGCGCTGACAGCTGTCATCCAGCGCATGTTTGGCGACGGACGCAATTTCAATGAAAAAGGATACCTCACGTTGGGATTCAATGGTAAGCAACCTCATATCTCCGATTGGTATACCAACAACGGAAGTTTGTATATGGCTTCGTTGGCTTTTCTGCCGTTGGGTCTGCCGGCTAATCATCCTTTTTGGACGGATGCACCGATGGACTGGACCTCGAAAAAGGCGTGGGAAGGACAGGATTTCCCGAAAGATCATGCTTATTACGAATAAGCCAGTAATGGGATGATCAAGTTAGGGTTTAGTTATATAGGGATTTGCTGTGTAATGTTAAGGCTTGCCGGGTGCCTTTCCGCTCAGGAAAGTGCACCCGCACAAGCAAACTGCCGCCTTATTGAGGTGGGAAAGGGATACAGTGAAACATCGGTCAATACTACGGTGTTCAGAAGCAATTCTTTGCTTACCCATGGCGATTGTCAATATGTGTCCTACTATGATGCCGACGGCTATCTGGTATTTGGGAAAAGACAATTGAACACGACTGAATGGATGCTTCACCGCACGCAGTATAAAGGAAATGTGAAGGATGCGCACAATGTCATTAGCATGATGATGGACGGTGACGGATATTTGCATGTGGCCTTCGACCATCATGGTCACCCGCTGAACTACTGCCGGAGCGTGGCCCCTTACTCCCTTGAGCTGGGAGCAAAGGAAGCGATGACGGGAGTAGACGAACAGGATGTGACATATCCGGAATTTTACCGGCTGGCGGGAGGCGATTTGCTGTTTGCCTACCGTTCGGGCGCTTCGGGCCGAGGAAACCTGGTGCTCAACCGCTACGATGTGAAGGCACGGAAGTGGATGCGAGTGCAGGATGTGCTCATCGACGGGGAAGGGAAGCGGAATGCTTACTGGCAACTATATGTCGACGGACAGGGGGTCATTCATCTGTCGTGGGTGTGGCGTGAAAGTTGGCTGGTGGAAACGAACCATGACCTCTGTTATGCCCGTTCGTATGACAACGGAGTGACGTGGTGCAAAACAGACGGTGAGCTGTATGACTTGCCTATCCGTCTGGATAATGCTGAATATGCGTGCTGCATTCCCCAAGGTTCGGAACTGATCAACCAGACCTCCATGAGTGCTGATGCGCAGGGGCATCCGTATATAGCCACCTATTGGCGCGATGCAGCGAGTGACGTGCCGCAATACCGCATTGTCTGGCACGACGGAAGGCAGTGGCATCACCGGCAGGTATCGGTCCGCCAGCGTCCTTTCTCCCTCAAGGGAGGCGGTACGAAGATGATACCGATAGCCCGCCCGCGGCTGGTGGTGGATGGCAGTGAGATCTACTACGTGTTCCGCGACGAGGAACGCGGCAGCAAAGTGTCGATGGCTGTGACCCGGGATGTGGCGCGCTCTGTCTGGAGCTATCACGACCTCACCGGCTTTGCGGTGGAAGCCTGGGAGCCTTCACATGACACGGAACTCTGGAAAGATAAACAGCTGCTGCACCTGTTTGTGCAGCGCACCCGGCAGGGAGACGGCGAAAAGACGGTGGCTTTTGAACCGCAGCCGGTGTATGTGTTGGAAATAGAAAAAGCATGTTTTAAATAGATTAAATTTGACGTAAGATGAAAATGAACAAGATACTGAGCATGGGACTGGGAGCGGCTTTGTGCCTCTCTTCCGTTTCCTGTACGAAATCTTCTGCTGAAGCAGACGAGGTAGTCAAAATCATTCAGCTGGTGAACGGCCACTGGCAACAGACACACCCGCAGCACGGACGTTCGTTCTGGGACAATGCCGCTTATCATACCGGCAACATGGAAGCCTACTTCCTCACCGGAGACACCACTTATTACGATTACTCGGAGGCTTGGGCCCGGCACAATGAATGGAAGGGAGCCAAGAGCGACAACAAGGCGGAGTGGAAATATGGCTACGGGGAGAGTGACGACTATGTGTTGTTCGGCGATTATCAGGTGTGCTTCCAGACGTATGCCGATTTGTATACCGTGAAGCCGGCTGATTATAAGATTGCCCGTGCCCGCGAGGTGATGGAGTATCAGATGAGCACGGATTCGGTGGACTACTGGTGGTGGTCGGACGGCCTGTATATGGTGATGCCGGTGATGACTAAGTTGTATAAGCTGACCGGTAACGAACTGTATCTGGAGAAACTGCATACGTATTGGGAATATGCCAACAGCATTATGTATGATGCCGAGGCGGGGTTGTATTACCGCGATGCCAAGTATGTATATCCCAAGCACAAGAGTGTGAACGGACAGAAGGACTTTTGGGCCCGGGGCGACGGCTGGGTGCTGGCTGCACTCGCCAAGGTGCTGAAAGACCTGCCTGCGGACAACCGTTATCGTCAGGAATACGTGGACTGCTACCTGAACATGGCCAAATCAGTGGCAGCCTGTCAGCAGCCGGAAGGATACTGGACCCGCAGCATGCTCGATGCGGCCCATGCACCCGGACCGGAAACCAGCGGTACGGCCTTCTTTACTTATGGATTGCTGTGGGGACTGAACAACGGATTGCTGGATAAGGAAACGTATCATCCAGTGGTGGAAAAGGCCTGGAAATATCTGACCACAGTGGCCCTGCAGCCCGATGGAAGGGTAGGCTACGTACAGCCTATCGGTGAAAAGGCCATTCCGGGACAGGTGGTGGATGCCAATTCGACTTCCAACTTCGGAGTCGGTGCATTTCTGCTGGCTGCCTGCGAGATGGTGAGGTATTTGAATAAATGAGATGGTAAACAATAAACGAATCAACATGAAGAACATCGTAAAAAAAGCAGCTCTCCTTCTTTCCTTTTTCTTCCTGACCGGTTCTGCCGGTCAGGCCCAGACGGTACATGCATGGGAGAAAGACTGCGTGGCCTATCTGTTTGCCTATTTCACAGGCAACCACATCAGTGAGGAGCAGGTGTGTTTTGCCGTGAGTATGGATGGCTATTCCTACTGGGCGCTGAATGACGGCAAGCCGGTGCTGGACTCCAAGGTAATCAGTTCGACGGGCGGAGTGCGTGATCCTCATATCCTGCGTTCGGAAGACGGGCGTACGTTTTATATGGTCCTCACGGACATGGTGTCGGGCAACGGATGGGATTCCAACCGCGCGATGGTGATGCTGAAGTCGGATGACTTGGTGCACTGGTCGCATTCGGTCATCAACATGCAGAAGAAATATGCCGGGCAGGAAAAACTCAAGCGTGTGTGGGCACCGCAGACCATTTTCGACCCGGAAGCAGGCAAGTATCTGGTGTACTGGTCGATGCAGTATGCCGGCGGACCGGATGTGATTTATTATGCGTATGCCAACAAGGAGTTTACCGACCTGGAAGGAGAACCGAAGGTGCTTTTCCTGCCCCGCAACCGGAAGTCGTGTATCGACGGGGATATCGTCTACAAAGACGGAGTGTTTCATCTGTTCTACAAGACAGAAGGTCACGGCAATGGCATCAAGGTGGCTACCACCCGCTCACTGACGTCCGGACAGTGGGTGGAAGAGGATGATTATAAGCAACAGACAAAGGAAGCTGTGGAGGGTGCCGGTACCTTTAAACTGATTGGGCAGGACAAATACATTCTGATGTATGACGTTTATATGAAGGGACGTTATCAGTTTACAGAAACGACCGACCTGAAACATTTTCGGGTGATCGACCAGAACGTGTCGATGGATTTTCATCCCCGCCACGGAACCGTGATTCCGATTACCCGTGACGAACTGTGGCGACTGACCGAACAATGGGGCACACCCGCTGCGCTGGGACAGTTGCCGAAGAATCCGGTGCTACCGGGTTTTCATGCAGACCCCGATATTCTGTATGCCCGGCAAGACCAACGCTATTATCTCTACTCCACAACCGACGGACAGCCGGAATGGGGTGGCTGGAATTTCACCGTTTTCTCGTCCGACGACCTGCTGCACTGGCAGGAGGAGGGCGTGGTGCTGGATGTGAAATCGGAGCAGGTGACTTGGGCCAACGGGAATGCGTGGGCTCCTTGTATCGAAGAGAAGAGTATTAAGGGAAAATACAGGTATTATTTCTACTACAGCGCCAATCCGGTGAAGGGAGGCGGCAAGCAAATTGGTGTGGCTGTGGGCGATTCGCCCGCCGGTCCTTTTCATGACATCGGACATCCTATCATCACGGAGTCTCCCGTGGGCAGCGGTCAGCAAATCGATGTGGACGTGTTTACCGATCCGGTGTCGGGCAAGTCGTATCTCTATTGGGGCAACGGCTACATGGCCGGAGCCGAACTCAACAAGGACATGTGCTCCATCAAGAAAAGGACACTGACAGTGATGACACCGGAGGGAGGTGCTTTGCAGAATTATGCCTACAGAGAAGCTCCATACGTGTTCTATCGCAAGGGCATCTATTATTTCCTGTGGTCGGTTGACGACACCGGTTCGCCCAACTATCATGTGGCATACGGAACTTCCGATTCGCCTTTAGGGCCTATCCGAGTGGCCGCGGAGCCGATCGTGCTGCAGCAACGCCCCGAGGAGGGTATCTACGGAACGGCACACAATGCCGTGATTCAGTTGCCCGGCACAGATGAATGGCGCATCGTCTACCACCGCATCAACAAGCATTTTCTAAAGAATGCCCCGGGCATACACCGGGAGGTGTGCATCGACAAACTGGAATTTCGTGCCGATGGTACGATAAAGCCTGTGGTACCTACCCGGTGAGAGAAGAAGAAAAGGAACTGGTCTGTGTATGTTTTACTCTGACTGAAAGGATAATAAACAGGTTGATAAAGAAAAGGCTGTCTCCATTTTTTGGGTTGGGGCAGCCTTTCTTGTGTATAAATGATTACTTTTGCAGACAGGTCGCAGATACGTTGCGGAAAACAACGTGAATAAGATGCGTGAACAAATTAGCTGAATGTGGATGGAGAAAAGAAATATGTGGATGGGAAGAATGTGGCCAGCCTATGCGGCCATACCCTTGTTTTTTGGTGTACTGATGGTGGCAATGAGTTTTTTCGGGTGGGGTGCTTCCTGGCTTTTGTCGTTGCTTCCTCCTCCGGCAGGAGAGGAGTCATCTTTGTTGAACTATTGCATATACGAAGGCAGCAGTGTGCTGGCGGTGCTGGCTGCCTCTTTGCTGCTGTTCAGACTCGAGGGACGGCCGTGGTCGGAACTGGGGCTGTCGGTGAGGGGGCACGGACGGGGATGGCTGTATGGCTTTCTGCTGGCGGCGGTGCTCTACGGCATCGGCTTCGGACTTTCGCTTGTGTTGGGAGAGGTGAAGGTGACGGGGGTGCACTGGCAACCGGGAAGGCTGGCGGGCGCGTGGCTTTTCTTCCTGCTGGTGGCGCTGTTTGAGGAGATTCTGGTGCGGGGATTTATCTTGGGGCGTCTGCTGCGTTCGGGGATGAACCGCTTCCTGGCGCTGTTTCTTTCGGCTTCGCTCTTCGGTCTGCTGCATCTGTTCAACCCGCATGTGGGGCTGTTGCCGCTGGTGAATCTGGTGCTGGCGGGCATGATGCTGGGGGCATCGTATCTTTATACGCGCAACCTCTGTTTCCCCGTTTCGCTGCATCTGTTCTGGAACTGGATTCAAGGGCCGGTGCTGGGGTATCCGGTGAGCGGTATGGGGTCGCTGGCGACTTGCCTGCAGCTGCAGGTGCCGCATCCTACCGCACTGAACGGAGGAGCCTTCGGGTTTGAAGGCTCGCTCCTGTGTACGGTGCTGGTGGCACTTAGTACAGGATGGATAATCTACCTTGGAGAAAGAGGACGATTTTAGGTGCTTGCCAATGGTCATGGGCACTATCCGTTTTTTTGTTTACAAACTACTTGCATAAATAGAGATATTTAGCGAATAATTCATATATTTGTGCATTAGAAAAACATAGTAAGTCTGAATTTGTATTTTATGAAAGCGTTGTTTACTTATCTAATCATTGTAACCTTATGTCTTCTCAGTTCGTCTATTCAATGTAAACAAACTTACTCTACATTCAGTGTCAGACATATAGGATATGCGGATGGATTAAGCAGTCTCCGTGTTTTTTCCATCGTTGAAGATAAAAATCATGCCATGTGGGTGGCTACTAAAGCTGGAATTGACCGCTACAATGGGCAATCAATAAAAAGCTATGTTCTTCCTGGTGAATTTAAATATGGAGATATGGCTGGCCGAAGGCTGAAATTGTTTTATGATTCGAAGGAAAGACTTTGGGTATATGACAATGCAGGCAAAATTTATCTATATTCTTCTGAAAAAGATAGGTTTGAGCAGATGTATGCATTGTCTTCACATATATCAGGTGAGATTATTTTGAATAAGCTATGTGTGGATGCTGGAGGTGAGATTTGGTTGGGATTGAGTCAGGGATTGTATAGAATGGGTGCTGATGGTTTTGTATCTTTAGTTGTTCCTGGCAAATATGTGAATGAACTTTTGGTTGAAGCGGACAGGGTGTATGTGGGAACAGCGACCGGGCTGACTGTGTATGACCGGATGTCTTCTTCTGTGAAAGAGGAATGGGTGAAGGGAAGCGATATACAGACGTTGTTTTTTGAGAAAGGGAAGAACCGGTTGTGGATGGGTACTTTCAATAGTGGCTTGCTTCGTTTGAATATTCAAACAAAAAAAATGACTACGATTTGTGAGTCGAATAGTGCATTCTCCAATCCGATACGGGCTATTTCTGATTTCAATGCAGAGTCTGTCCTGGTCGGTATTGACGGGGGAGGGGTATATGCAGTAGCCAAGAAAGGGATAAGTGTTACTCCGCTTTTTATCACAGGAGATAATGAGAATAGGTGTTTGAAAGGTAATGGAATTTATGCAGTAACCAAAGATTTTCAAGGGAATATATGGATGGGTAGTTACACGGGTGGGGTTTCTGTGGCTATTGTGCAGAAGTATCCGATTGGCGTATATACACACGAGGATAGAAATCCTCAGTCGTTGATGAATAATAATGTAAATGGCATTCTTGAGAATTATAACGGAGACTTGTGGTTTGCAACAGATCAGGGTATCAGTATACAGCAGGATTCGTCAAAGTGGAAACATGTTTTGCAATCCAATGTGGTGGTTTCGCTTAGTAAAGACAAAAAGGGACAAGTATGGGCAGGTACGTATGGCGGTGGGGTATATCTGTTGGATGAAGCGGGAAAGGTACTTTCTCATTTCACGAAGCAAGACGGCATATTGACTACTAATTATATTTTTTCCATTGCGGTAGATTCTATGCAAAATGTTTGGATAGGTGGATTGGATGGAGATTTGATATCTATGAAACCTCATGGTGAACGTATTGCATCGTATGATGTGAATTGGATTCATTCTGTACAAACTGTTAATTCCCATGAAATGGCAGTGGCTACAGTGGATGGGTTTTGTTTGGTGGATATTCAGACCGGAAAGGTGACCCGTTATGCTACTTCAAGTGAATTTAAGTCCAATAATGCCAGTGCGTATATCATCAGTATGCTGTTTAATGGTGACGGAACGGTCTGGCTGGGGACAGAAGATGGTGGGTTGAGTCTCTATAATATGCACAAGCGATCGGTGCGCAGCTTTACGACTCAAGAAGGAATGCCTTCAAATGATGTTTACAGCATTCATAAAGATGTTTATGGACGTATTTGGGCCAGTACTGGGAAAGGGCTGGCCTTATTGGAAAATGAACAGGTGTCCGACCTGAGTTTCTTGCAGGAGATCAACCGCGAATATAACAAGTCATCATTTACCCGGCTCAGTGATGGTCAGTATGCATTTGGCAGTACCAGCGGGGCTGTATGTCTTTATCCTCATCTGGTGACAAGGGCCGACTACCAGGCTCCGTTACGCTTCTCGGGATTTACCATTGACAATATAGGTGAGAAAGAGCGGAAGGAGATGACTCCTCTTATCTGCCAGATGCTCTTAAACCGCGAAATGGAGCTGGATTATTCGCAGAATTCATTTACTATTGATTTTGAATCTATCAATTATCAGTTTCAGCAGGACATCGTATATCAATATATTTTGGATGGCTATGAAAAGACGTGGAGTGCAGCTTCTTTCAAAGGAAGTGTGAAATATAGCAAGGTGTCTCCGGGAAGTTATCTGTTGAAAGTGCGCAGTCTGCGTAAGAGCAACAGTGAGATTATTGATGAACAGATACTGCCAATCCGAATCTTTCAGCCATGGTGGAACTCTGGTTATGCATGGGTGACTTATCTGTGTCTGTTGGGTGGTATCTTTTATTTTATTCTCCGTTATAATAGTAACCGGATGCAGAAACAATATGATGAAGATAAAATCCGCTTCTTTATTGATACGGCCCATGATATCCGTACACCGGTAACACTGATTATGGCTCCATTGGAGGATTTGACAAAAGAGGAATTGACTCCGGATGCCCGTTACTATTTGAATCTGGCCCGGACGAATACCCAGAAATTGCATGATCTGGTCGGTCAGCTTTTAGAATTTGAACGCTTGGATCAAGGTAAATATACTGTTCAGTGGACTCCTCTTAGTCTTAATGAATTGCTGGGCAAGGAGGTAGCAGAGTTTCAATCTTATGCCAAAAAGAAAGAATTAGATGTGAATCTTGTATTGCCAAAAGAGGATGTATGTGTGCTGGCTGATCGAAAACTGATGGAGATGATTCTTGACAATTTGTTATCTAATGCCTGTAAATATACTCCTAGGGGAGGAAAAATCAGTATTCAATTATCTTTTACAAAGAAGAAGGCCGTTATACGGATTGAGGATACGGGTATCGGTATCCCGCATCAGGAACAGAAACATCTTTTTACTTCCGTCTATCGTGCAGAAAATGCCCGTAAGTCGAATGCAGATGGCAGTGGATTTGGGCTGCTGCAGGTGTATCGTTTGATGAAAATGTTGCATGGTCAGATTTCTTTCCGTTCGGTAGAGAATGTAGGTACTGCGTTCAGCCTGGTGTTCAATCTCACCGACCGTCACCCGGAGGCTGCGGCTGATGAGGCTGTGAAGGAGCCTATTGCTCAAGGGAAGATTGAATCGTATACGGATGTTGCTCTTTCCGAAGGAGTGGAAAACGATGCCGAAGTGGCGGGGCATCCGCAGGAAACCTTGCTTATTGTGGAGGACAATGATGCTTTGCGCCATTATCTGCAGATGATTTTCCGTCATTCGTATCGGGTGATAGAAGCGGCTACGGGTGAAGAAGCATTGGCTTGTCTGGAAAAGGAATATCCGGATATTATCGTATCGGATGTGATGATGCCCGGTATTCAGGGGGATGAGCTGTGTGAGCGTGTGAAGGCAAATCCGGAAACGGCTAGTATCCCTTTTGTGTTGCTTACAGCGAAGACTACGCATGATGCTATGGCGGATGGACTGCGAAAGGGGGCCGATGATTATATTCCCAAACCTTTTCATACGGATATTCTTCAGTTGAAAGTGCGCGGGCTTTTGGCAAACAGAGAACGTCAGCGGCAATGGCTGATGCGACATGCGTTGCTGCAGGTAGGGCAGCAGCCGGCAGAAGATGTAGCTGTAGCGGTTGAAGAAGCCAAACGGATAGATGAAACGGTGCAGCCGGCTGAACTATCAGAAAGTGATAAGATATTTGTAGAGCAGGCTACGCAGGTGGTTTTGTCGAATATCAGCAATCAGGAATTTACCATCAATGAACTTTGTCAGGAGATGGCCATGAGCCGTACGCTGTTTTACGGGCGCTTGAAATCGTTGACGGGGAAGGCGCCGCAGGAATTCATTCGCTTGATTCGTCTGCAGAAGGCAGCCGAGTTGCTGATGGCTGGTAAGAGTGTGGTCGATGTTTCTGTGGAAACCGGTTTTGTAAATACAAAATACTTTAGCATTTTATTCAAAAAACAGTTCGGTGTGCAGCCCAGTAAGTATGCTAATACGGAAGTATGATAGCTATCAAACCAATTATGTCAGTAATCTAACCTCGTTTTGGCCTAAAATAACCAATTTTGCGGCAGTTTCTCAAGCGGAATTGCCGCTTTCTTTTTCTTCGGACAGGAAGAGAAAAAAAAAGTACCGGTAGCCGTCTGAGGAGTTTTGTTTAACTTTAAAATAATAAAACCTCATGAAAAATGTAAAGTATTTATTGTTTGCTTTTCTTTTCTTTACGCAGCAGGCGTGTGCATCTCATGACGATGAAAACGGACCACAGAATCCTGCTGAATTTTGTTTTTTTGTTGACGAATTTGAGACCTTTAACGAACAGGTGTGGACCAAGGAGGTGCATGAACCGGGATGGGTGAACCGGGAATTACAGGCTTACGACAAGGAGCATGTAACGGTAGGTAAAGACGGCGATAAGTCTGTTCTGATTCTGACTGCAGAACATAAAGACGGTATGATTTATTCGGGACGTGTGAATTCAAAGGGTAAAATGAATTTCAAGCATCGGAAAATAGAGGCCAGTATCAAATTGCCTAAAACAGCCAATGGCTTGTGGCCGGCATTTTGGATGATGGGCGATAATGAGAAGCCGTGGCCGCAGTGCGGTGAAATTGATATTTTGGAGATGGGTGAGAAAAATGGTATTGCTAATGGTACTACGGAGACCTTTCTGAATTCAGCCATTCATTACGGAACGAGTGTGGAGACTCATCGACAGGAATATCATGCTGCTGATTTTGCCCATAGTCTGCAGGATGGTCAGTATCATACTTATACTTTGGAATGGGATGCTTATAAGTTGGCTGTATCGGTAGACGGTATTCTTTTCCATACGTTTGACATCAGTAGTGTCAGTGGAAGAGAGGAGTATTTTCATGACAACTGTTATGTACTCTTCAATTTAGCTGTAGGAGGTGACTTCCCGAATATTTTGGAGAAAGATCAGATTACGGCTTTGCCGGAAGGGGCAAAGGCTCATATGTATGTTGACTGGATACGAATCTATTAATCTTAAATAAAGAACAATGAAAACAACTCATTTGAAATTCGCATTGTGCTGTGGTACTTTCTCGTTGGCTTTAGTTGGGGGACTGCCGCGCATGTATGCTGCTTCGCCGTGGGCACAAGGTGAGGTGGTGCAACAGCAGAACAAATTAGTGAAAGGTACGGTTAATGATGCTTTGGGACCGGTTATCGGTGCATCTGTGGTTGAAAAGGGTAATGAAGGTAATGGTACGATTACCGATTTAGACGGTAATTTTTCATTGCGTGTAAAGCCAGGAGCCACCCTGGTTGTCAGCTATGTAGGTTATAAGACTTTGGAAATTGTAAGTGGAAATGCTCCTTTGGTGATTCAAATGCAGGAAGACAGCAAGGCTTTGAGCGAAGTGGTGGTTACAGCTTTGGGAATAAAAAGGGAGCGTAAGGCTTTAGGTTATGGCTTGGATGAAGTAAAAGGGGAAGCGCTGACGAAAGCAAAAGAAACGAATGTGATTAATTCCATGGCCGGACGTGTGCCGGGTCTGGTTGTAAGTCAGACAGCCGGAGGACCTTCTGGATCTACTCGTGTTATTTTGCGCGGTAGTACGGAGATGACAGGAAACAACCAACCGCTTTATGTAATCGACGGAGTACCTTTGGATAATACCAATTACGGAAGTGCCGGTAATGCGGGAGGTTTTGACTTGGGTGATGGTATTTCCAGTATAAATCCGGATGATATTGAGAATATGTCGGTATTGAAAGGTCCAGCTGCTTCTGCATTATATGGTAGCCGTGCCAGTCATGGGGTTATCTTAATTACTACAAAAAAAGCCAACAAAGATAAACTGAGTGTAGAGTATAACGGTACGCTGACTATCGATACTCAATTGGCGAAATGGGATGACATTCAGGAAGTGTATGGTATGGGTAGTAACGGTGAATACAGCATTGATGCTACTTCCAGTACCAATAAGAGTTGGGGGGCCAAAGCGGATGGCAGTAATCTTGTGAATTATTTCGATGGTGTTTCTCGTCCTTATCAGATTATTCCGGACAATACATCTCACTTTTTCCGCACAGGTTTGACTGCAAGTAATTCGGCTATCATCAGTGCTCATAGTGGAAAGACGGGGTTGCGTTTTACTTTTACTGATATGCGCAACAAGGATATCGTGCCGGAAACCAATATGAGTCGTGATATCTTTAATCTACGTACGAATACTACGATGGGGAAGGTAGATTTGGATTTTAGTGCCAATTATACGCGTGAAGCTGTGAAAAATCGTCCAGCATTGGGCGACAGCAAATCCAATGTGGGTAAGAATCTGATGACTTTAGCCACTACTTATGACCAGGAATGGCTGAAATCATATCAAGATGCTGATGGCAATTATGCCAATTGGAACGGTATGGACCCGTATAACGTGAACCCTTATTGGGATATTTATAAGAACTTCAACAAATCAAAGAAAGATCAGTTTCGTTTGAATGGAAAGGCTGTATGGAATGTTACTAAACACTTGAAGTTGCAGGGTACGGTAGGAGCTGAAATGAATTGGTTTATGTTTGATGACTTTAAAGCACCTACTACACCGGGTTATGAAGCAGGACGTTTACAGAGCAGTAAGTTCCGTAACCGTATGTACAACTTTGAATTACTGGCATTGTATAACAATAGCTGGGGGGATTTTGATTTCAGTGCCACTTTGGGTGGAAACCTGTTTAAGGTCAATAATCAGACGAGTGTGACAACTGCTCAAGATATGCAAATCAGAGATGTGGTGGCGTTGATGAGTTTCAACGAGACGAGTATGGAGGAAAGAAGCTACCGCAAGCAGATCAATTCAGTATTCGGAGCAGTGAATGTGGGCTGGAAGCATATGGTTTATTTGGATGCTACTTTACGTGGAGACCAATCTTCTACTTTGCCAACTGGAAATAATGTGTATGTGTATCCGTCTTTCTCAGGTAGCTTTGTTTTTTCTGAATTGATTAAGGTAGGTAACGTGATGCCTTATGGTAAGCTGCGTATGTCGTGGGCTCAGGTAGGTAGTGATACTGATCCTTATCAGTTAGGACTCGTTTATACGAAATCAAAGTTTTCCTATCCGGGTTTCACTATCGGTTATATAGATAACAATACGTTGCCGAACCGGGATTTGAAACCGACCAAGACAAACTCGTTTGAAATTGGTTTGGAAACTAAGTTTTTGAACAATCGTATTGGTTTGGATGTGACGTATTATACTCAGAACAGTAAGAATCAGATTATGGGTATGGCTAGTTCATGGGCTACGGGCTATAACTATCGTTTGATTAATGCCGGGGAAATTGAAAATAAAGGTATCGAAATTGCTTTGAACACTCGTCCTATCCAAATGAAGGATTTCTCTTGGGATGTGAATGTGAATTTCTCTAAGAACAGCAATAAGGTAAAGAGTCTGGTAGATGATGTGGATATGTTCGAGCTGGAAAAGGCACCTTGGCTGAATGTGCAGGTTGCTGCTAAGGTCGGTGAGAATTTTGGTTCTATTGTGGGACCAGACTTCAAACGGAACTCCAATGGTGATGTGTTGATTGATCCGACAACGGGATTGCCACAATATGATACTAACAATCATGTGTTGGGTAATGCATCTTGGGATTGGACGGGTGGTTTGAGTACGACTTTTACTTATAAGAGTCTGTCTTTCTCAGCTTTGTTTGATATAAAAGTAGGTGCAGATTTGTATTCTATGTCGGCTCGTGCTTCGTATGAATCAGGTAAAGCGTTGGAAACCTTGGCAGGACGTGAAGAATGGTACCGTTCGGAAGAACAGCGCAAAGCGGCAGGTTTCCCTAAAGGCTCTCCTGACTGGAAACCAACTGGTGGTTTTGTAGCTCCTGGTGTAATTGATAACGGGGATGGCACTTATCGTCCAAATGATATCTATGTCAATCCGGAAGATTATTGGATGAGTGTATGTCGTAACGCACCATCGGCATTTATATTTGATAACTCGTATGTGAAATGCCGTGAAATGACGTTGAGTTACCGTTTGCCTGAAAAATGGCTGAAGAAGGTGGTGCAAGCTGCCACAGTTTCTTTCGTAGCACGCAACCCGTTCATTGTGTGGAAGAATATTCCGAACATTGACCCAGATTCAAACTACAATAATACCACGGGTATGGGATTGGAATATGGTTCTTTGCCTTCACGCAGAAGTTATGGTTTCAATATCAATGTTAAATTTTAAAGATTATCTATACACTTAAATCATAGAACAATGAAACTCAGTATATATACAATTGCTTTTACGCTGTTGACAGGTGTACTCAGCTTTACTTCTTGTAGCGATGAGTATATGGAAAACATGAATACAGACCCGACGAAAGCAGCAGCTCTTGATGCGAACGCTCAGCTGACTACCGCTCAGTTGCAAACTTATGGCGATTTGGGCATGGTTGAAATTTACAGAAATTATCTGTATGGCTTTACGCAACAACTTATGGGGAGCTGGAATACCACTAATTTTGGTGGTCGTCATATGCTTAGTGATGATGAAATGGATCGTGTTTGGACCACTTTTTATACTAATTCAATTAAGAATTTGACCGATGCCCAATACCGCACTGCACAGGATCAGGGCAAGACCAATATTCATGCTGCACTGACGATCTATCGGGTTTATCTGATGTCTATCATTACGGATATCTACGGTGACGTGCCTTGCAAGGAAGCGGGTATGGGATTCCTGCAGGGAATTTTTAATCCACGATATGATACACAGGAAGAAATTTATCATAGTTTCTTTCAGGATTTGACTGCTGCAGTAGAGGCATTAGACCCGGCTAAGGATGCTATAACAGGTGATGTCATTTATGGTGGTAATATTCTTAAGTGGAAAAAGTTGGCCAACTCATTGCGCTTGCGCTTTGCTATGCGAATTTCAAACGTCGACCCTCAGAAGGCTCAGCAAGAGTTTGAGGCTGCCTGTCAGGCTGATGGTGGTATTTTTGACAGTGCTGAGGATGATGCTTTGATCAAATATATGAATATTGCATTCAGCTTTGGTCAGGATGCTTATGGGGATTTCCGTGGCAATGCTCTTTCTAAATTGCTGTTCGGTAATGACCCGGCCAACAATCCGAGCTATCTGTGCGCAACGTTGTTTAATCAACTGTACAACACGGGCGACCCTCGTACCTTTATGCTGAGCCGCTGCTATTACGACGGTCTCATGAGTGCTACCAGTCCCGATCATCGGGTGGATTTAACCCAGGAAATGATTGATAAAGGGATTGCTTTTCAGCCGTGTTTGCCGGGGGCATTCAGCTGGGAACCTTGGCCTACGGGATATGACAGTGACATTTTGAAGGAATTAGCTGAAACCAATCCGAATGTGACCATCAGTGTGGCTCGTGAAACAGAACCTAAACTGGCCAATAATTTCTTGAGAGGGGATAATCCGGGTGTAGTGATGACTTTTGCGGAAACACGTTTTCTGTTGGCTGAAGCAGCGTTGAAAAACTGGAATGTGGATGGACAGACTGCCGAAGCGCTGTATGAAGAGGGAGTGCGGGCTGCTGTTGATTTTCTGGTGACTCGCTACAAGTGTGATCCTGTTTCGGAAGAGGAGATGAATGCGTATTTATCGGCCAATGGAATGGGACATACGAAAGAACAGAAAATGGCTTCTATTCATACACAAGCATGGATTTTGCACTTTACCAATCCGGCTGAATGTTGGGCCAACCAGCGTCGCTCCGGTTATCCAAAACTGAAATCTCCAGCGGAATACGGCTTTGAACAGTTTATGACGGGAGGAAAGGAAATCCCGGTGCGTCTTTGCTACCCCGTATTGGAATCATCTTATAATAAAACAGGTTATGAAGAAGCACTCGAACGGATGGGAGGAAAAGATAGCTGGAACACTCCTGTTTGGTGGGATAAATAGACTTTTGGTGTTTAACTCTTAATTGATTATCAAATGAAAAAGATATATTACATGATCCTTCTTTTGTTGGCTGTCAATGTGTGTGTTACTGCTTGTCAGGAGGAGGAACCGTTTTCTACAGTTACAGCTTATGATGATCCACGTATTCTTGATCCGACGCTTCCTGATAGAAAAGACGGGAAGTTGCCTGTGGTGGCAAATATCAACAGAGATGCTAATTTCTCGATGACATTGACTGTAACACCAGCTGATTATTGCCATGTCAGTTGGCTGCTTGATGGGGAAGAAGTGGCACAAGGTAAATCGATCGATATCAACCTGAAGGCAGGTGTTTATGTGATGAGGGTAAATGTGACGACCGATGCTGGTAAGTCTACTTATCGTGAGGGTCTTGTGCAGGTTAATCCGCTGGCGGATGATCCTCAGACTACGGAAGTTAGTTTTGAACGTATTGTTGCTCCGAATGGAAAGGCTCGTTTGTATGGTAGTCACTTGGAAACAGTAAAGGGACTTGTTATGGGCGGACAAACGGTGTCGGATGTTGCGTTGGGCAACGACGATAAGGGGACCTATCTTGAATATACGGTGCCGCAAGCGTTGGAAAACGGTACCTACCGTGTGATTCTGTTCGATGCAGCGGGTAATGAGTTTGGAGGAAATGAAATTACGGTGAGCCGTGATCCCATGATTACTTCGGGAGCCGACCGGACGAATGCCGGTACGGAATGGGTGCTTTCGGGTATCAATTTGGATAAAATCCAGTCGCTTACCTTCGGAGGACAGACGCTGACTGAATTTGTCAGACAGTCGGCTACGGAACTGGTGCTTACTGCTCCGAAATTGGATGATGGCGAATATGTGCTGAAAGGAACGACGAGTGCCGGTACAGAGGTGTGGTTTTATTCTAAAGAAGGCAATAAAAAGGAACAGTCTGTGATCGTTTCTTCTATGACAGTGTTATGGAAAGGACATCATTATGTATCGTGGGATTTGCCCGACGAAAATCCGAATAAGACGTTTAATCTGATTGGTAAAGAAGCCTTCCAATCTTTGAAACCCGGTGCAACGCTCTATATCCACTATTCGGTGAATCCTTCGGATGAGTATCATCAGATGCGTACTACTTCTGCTCATTGGAATGATTTGCCTGGAACAGCAGCGTTTGATTTTAGTGAAAACGGTGTCAAGGAAGTGCTGTTAACTCAGGATATATTGGATATGATTCTTAGTCAGGACGGATTCCTTTGTGTGGGTCATGGTTATTATGTGGATATGGTGGCTGTGTTATAATTTAATTTTGCAGATAATAAGAAAAACATATGAATAAAGTAGAAAAATCGTTTTATGTAGTGTCCATGTTGTTGATGGCCGCGTGCCATCAGCCAGCTACAGCACCGGCTATTCCGTCGGATGCAGGTGTGGAAGAAAAAGTGGAGCAGATATTGGCTCGGATGACACTGGAAGAGAAAATAGGTCAGATGACTCAATTGTCTGTTGACGTGCTTGGTAAGTTTGAAAACGATGATTTTGTACTGGATGATGCCAAATTGCAGGAGGCTATCGGTCAGTATAAGGTTGGTTCAATCTTGAACAGTCCGGGTCCGGTGGCGCAGAATTGTGCCAAATGGCAGGAGATAATCGGCAAGATTCAAACTTTATCCATGAAGGAGATTGGTATTCCTTGTATCTATGGCTTGGACCAAAACCATGGAACAACGTATACGCTGGGGGGTACATTGTTCCCGCAGAATATCAATCTAGCTGCTTCGTTTAATCCACAACTGGCGTATGAGGCTGCTCGTATCACGGCTTATGAAACCCGTGCAGGTAGCTGTCCGTGGACTTTCTCTCCGACAGTTGACATGGCTCGTGATCCACGTTGGTCTCGGGTGTGGGAAAATTTTGGAGAAGACTGTTTGGTTAATGCCATCATGGGTCGTGAGGCCATCCGAGGATTCCAGGGAGAAGACCCGAATCATATTCCTGCTAATCGTATCGCTACATCGGTTAAACACTATATGGGCTATAGCTCGGCTCGCACCGGTAAAGATCGTACTCCGGCTTATATTCCTGAATCGGAATTGCGTGAAAAATGCTTTGCTCCTTTTAAAGCTTGTGTGGAAGCAGGGGCACTGACAGTAATGGTAAATAGTGGTTCTGTAAATGGGGTGCCTGTGCATGCCAATGCTGAACTGCTGACCAAATGGTTGAAAGAAGATTTAAACTGGGACGGGATGCTCATCACTGACTGGGCGGATATCAATAACTTGTATACGCGAGAACATGTAGCAACGAACAAGAAGGAGGCTATCAAGATGGCAATTAATGCGGGTATTGATATGGCTATGGAACCGTATGCTCTGGATTTCTGTACGTTATTGAAAGAACTGGTGGAAGAAAAACAAGTGTCTATGAGTCGTATTGATGATGCGGTGCGTAGAATTCTTCGCCTGAAAGTCAGACTGGGATTGTTTGAACAGCCAATGACAGTTACTGAAAATTATCCTGAATTTGCGTCCGATGAGCATGCGAAAAAGGCAATTCAGGCAGCTGAGGAATCGGAAATTCTGTTGAAGAATAAAGGTCAGATTTTACCTTTACGCAAAGGAGTGAAATTATTGGTAACAGGTCCAAATGCACATTCTATGCGTTGTCTCAATGGCGGATGGAGTTATTCCTGGCAAGGACATCTGACCGATCGCTTTGCAGGTAGTTATCACACTATTTATGAAGCTCTCTGTAATAAATTCGGTGATTCGAATGTGCGTTTGGAACAAGGAGTAACGTATGTAGCCGAGGGAACGTATGAGGAAGAAAATACACCTGAAATAGAAAAGGCTGTAGCTGCAGCCAGGGGAGTGGATGTGATTATTGCTTGTATCGGTGAAAATTCTTATTGTGAGACTCCGGGCAATCTTTCTGAACTGGCCATGTCGGAAAACCAGCGAAACCTGGTGAAAGCCTTAGCTGCTACAGGTAAACCTATCATTTTAGTTTTGAATGAAGGCCGTCCGCGTATTATTCATGATATTGAACCATTGGCGAAAGGAATTATACATGTGATGTTGCCGGGTAACTATGGAGCTGATGCACTTGCAAATATTTTGGCCGGCGATGCTAACCCCAGCGCTAAAATGCCTTATACGTATCCGCGCCATGAAGCCGAACTGACAACATATGATTATCGTGTAAGTGAAGAGATGGATAAAATGGAAGGTGCTTATGACTATGATGCTGTGATTTCTGTTCAATGGCCGTTTGGTTATGGATTGAGCTATACGACATTTGAATATAATAACTTGAAGTGTAATTTGGATTCATTTAAGGTGACGGATTCACTGAATTTCACAGTAGATATAACTAATACGGGTAGTCGAGTAGGTAAGGAAGTGGTGATGCTTTTTAGCCGTGATTTGGTGGCTTCTATGACTCCGGAGAATCGTCGTTTGCGTGCATTTGATAAGATTGAACTAAAGCCGGGTGAAACGAAAACCATGACTCTGACGATTCCTGCTAGCGATTTGGCTTTTGTAGGAGCTGATGGAAAATGGATACTTGAGGAAGGAGAATTCCGTATGCAGGTAGGAAACCAAGTGGTGACTATCCGTTGTGATGAGACGTATCAATGGGCTACTCCCAATAAATAAAAAATAACAGATTTATAAATATATACCCGTTGGTGGAATGTCTGATTCTATCAACGGGTATTTTGTTTGCTCTCTTTTATTGTCTGTTTATCGTCAGTCTTGGGCTACGCCCTTCATGCTGAGCTGAATGCGCTTGCGTTCGGTATCTACGCTCAGCACTTTGACCTTGACATGCTGGTGGATGGATACCACTTCCGAGGGATCGCTGATGTAGCGGTCGGCCAGCTGGGAGAGGTGTACCAGTCCGTTTTCCTTGATGCCGATGTCGACAAAGGCACCGAAGTTGGTGATGTTGCCCACAATGCCGGGCAGCACCATGCCTTCGCGCAGGTCGGCCAGGGTGCGTACGTTCTTGTCGAACTCAAACACCTGGATGGTTTTCCGCGGGTCGCGGCCGGGCTTGTCGAGCTCCTGCAGGATGTCCTGCAAGGTGGGCAGTCCGACGGTGGGCGACAGGTAGCGCTGGAGGTCGATCTGCTGGCGGAGGTCTTTGCGGGCAATCAGTTCATCGACCGTGCAGTGCAGGTCGCGGGCCATCTGCTCCACGATGCAGTAGCTCTCGGGGTGCACGGCGGTGTTGTCCAGCGGCTGTTCGCCTCCGGGGATGCGGAGGAAGCCGGCACACTGTTCGAAGGCCTTGGCTCCCATGCGGGGCACTTTGAGCAGCTGTTTGCGCGAGCGGAAGGCGCCGTTTTCGGCACGGTAGCTGACGATGTTCTGCGCCAGCTGCGGTCCGAGGCCGGAGATGTAAGTGAGCAGGTGGCTGCTCGCCGTGTTGAGGTTGACGCCCACCTTGTTTACACAGTTCTCCACCGTCTGGTCGAGGGCTTTCTTCAGTTTGACCTGATCCACATCATGTTGGTACTGACCCACTCCGATTGATTTCGGGTCGATCTTGACCAGCTCTGCCAAGGGGTCCATGAGGCGGCGGCCGATGGAGACGGCTCCGCGCACGGTGACGTCGTAGTCGGGAAACTCCTCCCGCGCAATCTTGGAAGCGGAATAGATGGAGGCTCCTTGCTCGCTGACCACAAACACCGGTATGGGGCGGTCGAACGTCTGGCGGTTGATGAAGTCTTCCGTCTCGCGGCTGGCTGTGCCGTTGCCGATGGAGATGGCTTCTATCTGATAGGCTTCCACCATCTTGCGCAGCTTGGCAGCCGCTTCGCTGGCTTTGCTCACCGGCGGATGGGGGTAGATGTTTTCGTTGTGGAGCAGGTTGCCCTGGGCATCCAGACACACCACCTTGCAGCCGGTGCGGAAACCGGGGTCGATGGCCAGCACACGTTTCTGTCCCAAGGGGGCAGCGAGCAGCAGCTGGCGGAGGTTTTCTACGAACACGCGGATGGCTTCCTCGTCGGCTTTCTCTTTGGAAAGGGCGGCAAACTCGGTTTCGATGGAGGGCTTGAGCAGGCGCTTGAAGGCGTCGGCTGTTGCTTCGCTCACCTGCTGGCTGCAGGGGTTGTTGCCGCGTACAAACTGGCGGTGGAGCCGTTCGACGCAGGCTTCTTCATCGGTGGTAATCGCCACTTTCAGCAGTCCTTCCGATTCGCCGCGGCGGATGGCCAGCAGGCGGTGGGAGGTGCAGCGCTTCAGGGGTTCGGAGAATTCGAAGTAGTCGCGGTATTTCACGGCTTCCTCTTCTTTTCCTTTCACCAGGCGGGCAGTGATGGTGGACTGGCGGGCAAACTGGTTGCGGATGGTGTTGCGGGCGCGTTCGTCTTCGTTCACCTGCTCGGCGATGATGTCGCGGGCTCCTTTCAAGGCGTCTTCCACACTTTTGACTTCGCCTTTCACGAAAGCGGCTGCCCGGGCTTCGAGGTTAGGTTCCCGCTGCAGGAGGAGCACGGTGGCCAGGGGTTCCAGCCCTTTCTGGCGGGCTGCCTCGGCACGGGTTTTCCGTTTGGGCTTGAAAGGCAGGTAGATGTCTTCCAACTCCGTGAGTTCCCAGGTGTCATGGATGCGCTTTTCCAGCGCCTCGGTGAGCTTGCCCTGCTCGCTGATGGTGGTGCGGATGGTCTCTTTGCGCTTGACGATGTCGCACAGCTTATCGTGCTGTTCCTTGATCTGCTCAATCTGCACTTCATCCAGTCCGCCGGTGGCTTCCTTGCGGTAGCGGCTGATGAACGGGATGGTGGCACCTTCGGCCAACAGGCGCAGGGTGCCGCTGACTTGTCGTTCCGGCAGGCCGAGTCTGCCGGCTATTAGTGATTGAAATAATTCCATTCGTTTGGTTTTCTAATTGATTTGAATGGGCAAAAATACAATAATCTTCTTAAATCTGTTTGTAATCGTACGACTTTAGTCTATATTTGTAGCGTTTTGCAGAAAGAAATCTGCTACAATATACGGTAAAGAATGAAACGGATTTTAGGATTATGGATGGCCCTCTGCCTGGTGTTTGCGGCAACGGGCAAGGAGAAGACAGTGAAGTTGAAACTGGTGCAGACCAGTGATATGCACGGGAATTACTTCCCGTATAATTTCATTACGCAGCAGGCGGGCAAGGGGAGCCTGGCACGGGTGTGCTCGTTTGTGGAGAAGGAACGGGAGGTGTATGGCAGCAACTTGATTCTGCTGGACAACGGGGATATCCTGCAGGGACAGCCCACGGCGTACTACTATAATTATATGGATACGGTGTCGACGCATTTGTGTGCGGAGATGCTGAACTATGTGGGCTATGACATCGGCAACATGGGAAACCATGACGTGGAAACGGGACGGAAGGTGTTCGACCGCTGGGTGGGCGACTGCCGTTTCCCGGTGCTGGGAGCGAATATCGTGGATACGGCTACCGGAGAGCCGCACCTGAAGCCTTATGAGGTGCTGGTGCGCGACGGCGTGAAGGTGGTGGTGCTGGGTATGGTGACACCCGCTATTCCCGCCTGGCTGCCGGAGAACCTGTGGAGGGGCCTGCGCTTTGAGGATATGGAGCAGACGGCGCGTCACTGGATGAAGGTGATTCAGGAGAAGGAGCATCCGGATGTGGTGGTGGGACTGTTTCATGCCGGTCAGCAGGCGTATGACATGGCGGGACGGTATCGCGAGAATGCGTCGCTGGAAGTGGCGGTGAACGTGCCGGGCTTTGACGTGGTGCTGATGGGACACGATCACGAACGGGAATGCCGCAAGGTGCTCAACGTGGCGGGTGATTCGGTGCTGATTATGGATCCGGCCAGTCAGAGCCGGGTGGTGACGGCTGTGGACCTGACGCTGCAGCTGAAGAAGGGAAAGGTGACGAAGAAGGAAATCAGCGGTTCGCTGGTGCCGATGGACGACTGGGAGCCGAGTGAGGCGTTTATGACGCGGTTTGCGCAGCCTTTCGAGACGGTGCAGGCGTTTGTGAACAAGAAAATCGGTACGTTTTCGGAAACGATTTCTACGCGGCCGGCGTATTTCGGTCCGTCGGCTTTCGTGGACTTGATTCATTCGCTGCAGCTGGAAATCTCGGGCGCTGAGGTGTCGCTGGCTGCTCCGCTGTCGTTTGATGCGGAAATCAAGCAGGGGGATGTGTGCGTGAGTGACATGTTCAACCTGTATAAATATGAAAATATGCTGTATGTGATGTCGCTTTCGGGACAGGAAATCAAGGATTGTCTGGAGATGTCGTACGGGCTGTGGACCAACCGGATGCAGTCGCCCGAGGATGCGCTGCTGTGGCTGAAGGAGAAGAAGACGCCGGGCGAACGGACGGCCTTTGCGCATCCGAGCTTCAACTTTGATTCGGCGGCGGGACTAATCTATACGGTGGATGTGACGAAGCCGAGTGGGGAGAAGGTGACGATTCTCCGCATGGCCGACGGCTCGCCGTTTGACTTGAACAAGCGGTATAAGGTGGCAGTGAACTCGTATCGCGGCAACGGCGGCGGGGAACTGCTGACGAAGGGAGCCGGCATCCCGCAGGAGGAACTGAAGGACCGGATTCTGTTTGCTACGGACAAGGATTTGCGCTTTTACCTGATGCAGTATATCGAGAAGAAGGGAAAGGTGGATGCCCAACCGCTGAACCAGTGGAAGATGGTGCCGGAGGAATGGACGGTGCCGGCTGCAAAGCGGGAGGCGGAGTCGCTGTTTCTGCGTGATTAATCGGTGGTGCATTCCAAGCATACGTTTTATGACGGACCCAGCAAACTGGAGGCGCTGGCCAATGTCAGAGCACGCCGGAACGTACACGGCTCAGGGTCTCGGGAGTCATCAGCAGGTAGGAGGCTATGTGAGCCAGCGGGGCCCGCTTGATGATTTCGGGATGGTGCTCCAGCAGCAGGTTATAGCGCTCGCGGGCGGATTCGAAACGCCAGGAATCGGCCTTGTATTGGGAAACAATGAGGGAGTATTCCAGTATCTTGCGGTAGAACATGTTGATTTCCCAATTTTCTTTGGCCAACTGGAAAAGCCGCTCGCGCGGGAACTTGTAGAGGACGGTGGGCTCTACGGTCTCTACCATCAGCTTGGTGGGTACCTGGCGCAGGAAACTTTCGATACACATGGTGATGCACCCTTCATAGGAGAAGTGTTCGGTGACGTCTTTACCGTTTTTATAGTAAAACTGGCGAATCATTCCTTTGCCGATGAATACGATTTCGTCGGCTATTTCTCCTTCTTTCAGGGCGATGGTGCCTTTGGGAAATTCCTCACGGATGAGCATTGTTTCTATTTGTCTTCTTCCTTCCTGGCTCATTTCGGGAAAACGGGAGTTGACAACGGCGTTCACTGTGTCTCTTAGAAGTTTATCCATTTTATTTGTTTTTGTCACGTGCAAAATTACGAAAATCGCTTGATATAAATCAATTTTTATATAAAAAAGATGTATCTCTTACTTTTTTCCTACCTTTGCCCCTATAATATTAAATAGGTATATTTATGATGCATAAGATAATGGGCTGGGCATTGGTGCTGCTGTGCCTGACCGGTTGTGTGAGAGATGATGATACGCTGTATTATCCGGTGGGTAATGTGAACCTGGAAAACGGGGGTGCGCCTCTGGCAGAGGGGCAGGGCACGCTGGTGGCCCGCTGCTATCAGACGGAGGAGGCGTGGCTGGATACGGTGGCGATTTATCCGGACGATCCGACGGTGGGCAAACTGACGTTTATGGTGATGCCGAAACTGGCTGCGGGCGACGTACCGGTGCCGGGCTTCAACGGTGTGGGGGATTCGCAGCTGCACATGAGCCTGGGGTATAAGGACGGCAATTATGCGGCCGACTGCCAGGTGCCGGTTTTTACGACGGATGATCCGACGGCATCGTATGCGGTGAAGCTGAGGCTGAAGGGGGAACTGCTGCTCACGGATGAGGAGTGGATGGTGGATTTCGTGTATCTTCAGCTGGCGGGACTGTTTCAGCCTTATCCGCCGGCTTCTTTTCCGGAGGTGTTTATGTGTAAGGGCGGGGAACAACCGTTTGCCTGGTTCGACAGTCAACGCCGCTCGTGGACGTTTGATGTGGAGTATAATCGCTCGGACTTGTCGTTCAACCAGCTTTTCTTTCATCTATTTGTGAACCTGGCGGGACAGAAACGTTCCTGCGGGGTGAAACTGCGCATCGACAAGGAGTCGTTTTTCGAAGTCTATAAGACTTCGCCGGCTGAAACAGAATCGGAGCAGCCGGAACAACCGAAGCGTTTGTGAGTATGAACAGGCGGCCGGAGCGGGGTCCGGCTGCCGGCAGGGTGCTGACGGATGGGGTTGATTTCCGCTGAGCCGTTGATTGACTTGCACACAAAAAAACTCCGAAATAGGAAAGGTTTCTGTTTCGGAGTTTTTTTGTAGTGGATACGAGAATCGAACTCGTATTGCATGCGTGAGAGGCATGTGTCCTAACCGTTAGACGAATCCACCCGGTTCTTTATCAAAAAAAGCCAAGTTTTAAAAACTCAGCTTTTTTCTTGGGTTTCAATTTTTTTTGCGGAAGCTGGGGGATTCGAACCCCCGGTACCCTTACGAGTACGTCAGTTTAGCAAACTGGTGGTTTCAGCCACTCACCCAAACTTCCTTTCTTTCTTTTCAGTAGCATTGTTTCTCAAATGCGCTGCAAAGATAGGGGGAAGTTTTGGACTATGCAAGCGTTTTCGAAAGTTTTTTTCATCTTTTTTTAGCGAAGATTATTTAAGATGTTAATAATCAAAATAATAAAGGGTGAATTTTTTTGGATTTTTTCTGTAGGGATTTTCCTCTCGATGGATAGGGCTTTTCAGTTGGCAGAGGATTTTTACTTTTCTATCTTTGTTCTATCAAAACAAATCATAAACAGCATTAGTTAGTGAAAGGAATAGATTATGAAAAAGAGTAGTTTTAAATATGTAGGTTGGGTCTTGATGACTGTCTTGATGATCAGTTTCACTTCGTGTGAGGTGGAGGTGGATGATTTCTTCGATGATGACCATATCGGGGAAATGTATTATAACCGTTCGCGCGACCTGTGCAGCCGCACGTGGGAGGATACTTATGTAGATATGGACGGCAATCACTGTTTCCAGGCACTAGATTTTTATCTGGACCGCACAGGGGTGGATTACCTGGAGGTGCGTTATCCCGACGGCTATGTGGAAAGAAAGGAGTTCCGCTTCCGGTGGAACTGGGACAACTACCAGCAGTCTGTGATCCGGATGGAATACGGTCCGCGTGATGTTTCCTACCTTGAGGAGGTCCGTATCGGGGGGAATATGCTGAGCGGATATCTGGATGGATTCGACAACTACGTGGATTACGTGGGCAGAAGATAGAACTGCCCCGAAGCCTTGGGCGCGAAATGGGAGCTAAAAGTTTTGAACGATGCCAAATAGTTCCTATCTTTGCGCCCTATTTGTAGATTTTTATAAAATGGAATGGATATATAGTCTGTTTGTCGAACATTCCGCCATGCAGGCGGTGGTGGTTCTTTCGCTGATTTCGGCGATTGGACTGGGATTGGGGAAAGTGCACGTGGGGGGAGTCTCTCTGGGTGTCGCTTTCGTTTTTTTTGTGGGTATTCTGGCGGGGCATTTCGGCCTTTCGGTCGACCAGCAGATGCTGAATTATGCCGAGAGTTTCGGACTGGTGATTTTTGTCTATGCGCTCGGACTGCAGGTGGGACCGGGCTTTTTCAGCTCGTTCCGGGAAGGGGGAGTGACCCTGAATATGCTGGCACTGGGCGTGGTGTTCATCGGTACGCTGCTGACTGTGGTGTGCAGCTTTGTGACGGATGTGTCGCTGCCGGATATGGTGGGTATCCTTTGCGGGGCTACGACCAACACACCTGCCTTGGGTGCGGCGCAGCAGACGCTGAAGCAGATGGGGCTGGAGAGCAGCACGCCGGCACTGGGCTGTGCGGTGACGTATCCGCTGGGAGTAGTCGGCGTGATTTTTGCCGTGATGCTGCTGCGCAAGGTGCTGGTGCGCAAGGGCGATCTGGAACCTCAGGACAAGGAGGATGCGAATAAGACGTATATCGCAGCGTTTCAGGTGCACAATCCGGCCATCTTCAACCGGAGTATCAAGGATATCGCGCACATGAGTTATCCGAAGTTTGTCATCTCGCGTCTGTGGCGCGACGGGCATGTGAGTATCCCTACTTCGGACAAGGTGCTGAAAGAGGGCGACCGCCTGCTGGTGGTGACGGCAGAGAAGGATGCGGTGGCGCTGACGGTGCTGTTTGGCGAACAGGAGAATACGGACTGGAACAAGGAAGATATTGACTGGAATGCCATCGACAGTGAGCTGGTGTCGCAGCGCATCGTGGTGACCCGCCCCGAACTGAACGGGAAGAAGCTGGGTTCGCTGCGCCTGAGAAACCACTACGGCATCAACATCAGCCGTGTGTACCGCTCGGGGGTGCAGCTGCTGGCTACTTCGGAACTGGTGCTGCAGCTGGGCGACCGGCTGACGGTGGTGGGAGAAAAGGCGGCCATCCAGAATGTGGAAAAGGTGCTGGGAAATGCCATCCGCAGCCTGAAGGAACCCAACCTGGTGGTGATTTTTATCGGTATGGTATTCGGTCTGGCGCTGGGGGCTATCCCGCTGACGATTCCGGGCATCAGCACGCCGGTGAAACTGGGACTGGCGGGCGGACCGATTATTGTGGGTATCTTGCTGGGTACGTTCGGACCGCGCATCCATATGATTACGTATATCACGCGCAGTGCCAATCTGATGCTGCGTGCTTTGGGACTTTCCATGTATCTGGCTTGTCTGGGACTGGATGCCGGGGCCCGCTTCTTTGAGACGGTGGTCCGTCCCGAGGGGTTGCTCTGGATCGGACTGGGCTTTGCTCTGACGGTGATTCCGACGGTTATCATCGGCTTCATCGCCTTCAAAATCATGAAAATTGATTTCGGGTCGGTGGCCGGCATGCTGTGTGGCAGCATGGCCAATCCGATGGCGCTGAATTATGCCAGTGACACGATTCCGGGCGATAATCATTCGGTGGCTTATGCCACGGTGTATCCGCTCTGTATGTTTGTGCGTGTGATTATTGCACAAGTGTTGCTGATGTTTCTCCTGGGATGAAATGAATCTGATTATTTCACTAATTATTGATGTTTTTACGTGACTTCTTCTTATCTTTGTGACAAGTATAACATAAGTAAATTTGATAAATATAATATGACAGCTCAAAGTAATATAACTCCTGAAAGCATTGTTAGCGACCTTCGCTATCTGCAGCTGCTGTCGCGTAGTTTCCCGACGATAGCGGATGCCAGTACGGAAATCATTAATCTGGAGGCCATCTTGAACTTGCCGAAGGGAACGGAGCACTTCCTGACGGATGTGCACGGTGAATATGAGGCTTTCCAGCATGTGCTGAAGAATGCTTCGGGTGCTGTGAAACGGAAGGTGAACGAGATTTTCGGCAATACCTTGCGAGAAGCAGAGAAGAAGGAACTCTGCACGCTGATCTACTATCCGGAGGAGAAACTGCAGCTGGTGAAGGAACGGGAAAAGGATCTGGATGACTTTTACCTGATCACGCTGAACCAGCTGGTGAAGGTGTGTCAGAATGTGTCGTCGAAATATACTCGCTCCAAGGTGCGCAAGTCGCTTCCGGCGGAGTTTTCTTATATCATTCAGGAACTGTTGCACGAATCGAGCATCGAGCCCAACAAACATGCGTATATTGATGTGATTATCAGTACGATCATTTCTACGAAGCGGGCGGATGATTTTATCATTGCGATGTGTAACCTGATTCAGCGGCTCACCATCGATTCGCTGCATATTGTGGGCGATATCTACGACCGTGGTCCGGGAGCGCATATCATCATGGATACGCTGTGCAACTATCACAACTTCGACATCCAGTGGGGAAATCACGATATTCTCTGGATGGGAGCTGCTTCGGGCAACGACTGCTGCATTGCCAACGTGGTGCGCATGTCGCTGCGGTATGGCAACCTGGGTACGCTGGAGGATGGCTATGGCATCAACTTGCTGCCGCTGGCTACGTTTGCCATGGATGTGTATGGGGATGATCCTTGCGAGATTTTCCTGCCGAAGATGAATTTTGCGGATGCCAACTACAACGAGAAGACGCTGCGCCTGATTACGCAGATGCACAAGGCGATTACGATTATCCAGTTCAAGCTGGAGGCGGAGATCATTGACCGCCGTCCGGAGTTTGCTATGCAAGGCCGGAAGTTGCTCGAAAAGATTGATTTCAAGCGGGGCGTGTTTGTGTATGAGGGTAAGGAGTATGAAATGCGGGATATGAATTTCCCGACGGTAGATCCTGCCAATCCGTATCTGCTGACAGAGGAGGAACGGGAACTGATGGAGAAGATTCATTATTCGTTCCGCAACAGTGAGAAGCTGAAGAAACACATGCGCTGTCTGTACACGTATGGCGGTATGTATCTGGTGACCAACTCCAACTTGCTTTATCATGCATCGGTGCCTTTGAACGAGGACGGCAGCTTTAAGCACGTGAAGATCCGTGGCAAGGAGTATTGGGGCCGGAAACTGCTCGACAAGTGTGACCAGCTGATCCGTACGGCTTACTTTGATGAGGACGGTGAGGAGGAAAAAGACTTTGCACTGGATTATATGTGGTATATGTGGTGCGGACCGGAAGCGCCGTTGTTTGACAAGGACAAGATGGCTACCTTTGAACGCTACTTCCTGGCCGACAAGGAACTGCACAAGGAGAAGAAGGGATTTTACTACCAGCTGCGCAACCGGGAAGATATCTGTGACAGCATCCTGGAAGAGTTTGGTGCCCTGGGACCTCATTCGCATATCATCAACGGACACGTGCCGGTGAAGACCATCAAGGGGGAACAGCCGATCAAGGCCAACGGCAAGTTGTTTGTGATTGACGGCGGCTTCTCGAAAGCTTATCAGCCGGAAACGGGTATTGCAGGCTATACGCTGGTGTATCACTCGCACGGCATGCAGCTGGTGCAGCACGAACCGTTCCAAAGCCGTCAGAAGGCGATTGAAGAGGGGTTGGACATCAAGTCGACCAACTTTGTGCTGGAGTTCAATTCGCAGCGGATGATGGTGAAGGATACGGATAAGGGCAAGGAACTGGTGACGCAGATCAAAGATCTGGAGAAACTGCTGGTGGCTTACCGCATCGGTCTGATCAAGGAGAAAATTTAAGAGACGGGACGGGAGTCCTGCTATATAGAGACGATAAAAAACATCGAAAAGATCGGCTTGGTCTTTTCGATGTTTTTTTATGATGTTTTTTTCATGTTTCTGGGAAAGCGCGGGCTTTAGAAAAGGATGATGCCGGCTTCAACAATCGCTTTGTTGTCGTAGTTGCTCGACCGGTTGTAGAAGCGGGTCAGTCCGTAGCCTCCTGTGGCAAAGAGTCCGAAGCGGGGACTGAGCTGGTATTCCAGGTTGAGGCGTCCCTGCAGCGCATAGAGGCGGCGGGGAATGAGAGCGTCTTTGTTGCTGCAGCCTTCGATGTGCTCGTAGCCCAGGTCGCCGCTAAGTGAAAGATGCTTATAGAGCGGGAAGGAGAGACCGGCCCGGTAGGATGTGCTCACCGTAAACTTGTCATTCAGTCCGCGGTACATAGACCCTACTCCTAAGATGGTATAGAACAAGCGGTTCTTGAAGCGAACGCCGATGTTGCCCAGGCTCGAATTGCCGCTGTAGACCAGCATCTGCACCTTCGTTTCCGGGTTGGCATTGACCAGTCCGAGCTGCAAGCCTTGGAAATCGTCCTTGTAAAAGTTGACCAGCCCGATCTGCAGTCCCCTGCCGTGAGTGGTATAGTTGGCCACTCCCGCCTGCACCCCGTTCATCCGGTTGGCAGTGATGTTGGCCAGCCCTGCCACCTGCAGTCCGTTCATGTTTTCCCCCACTACATTCAGCAGTCCCGAGGTCATTACCCCGTTGTATGTCTGCCCCGTGATGTTGACGGCACCCGCCAGCTGCACCCCCGAAGCCATATTGCCCGTTACGTTCATCAGTCCCCCGATGACCAGGCCGTTGGTATTATGTCCGCCGATGGTGGTCAGTCCGCTAACGATAACCCCCGCACTGTTGTCGCCAACGATGCTTACCAGTCCCGAGAAAACCATTCCCCGGCTGTTCTCTCCGCAGATGTTGCTCACCCCTGCCAGCTGCAGTCCTTTCATACTGCCGCCTGCCAGGTTGGCCAGCCCCGTGAGCTGCACCCCGTTCATGTCACCCTTCACTACACTTCCCAGTGCATTGATGCCCACCCCGTTCAGGCGGTTGAGCATCGACATCAGACCGAGGTTAACGTACGTGGTCTGCGTGCTGTCCATGGGTTGTGTACAGACATTCTTCCAGAGCGACAAGTTAATTCCGGCCGACTGGTTCTGCGCCGGAAGACAAACGGCAGCCATTGAAATAGCTGCCGTAAGTAGAATATTTTTCCATTCCATTTTTTGTATGCTAAATTGTTCCGGTAACAAGGACAATCCACGAGCGGCCTATCCTTTCGCTTCCTGATAGAGGTAGCGCTTGATACTCTTTTTCGGCGTTTTTTCAAACTCTTCAGGATAGATCTTCATTTTAGAAATCTGACTATAGGCCGGCAACTGAGTGTTCAGCTCTACGCGGTTTTCCTCCATCACCCGTTCGATGTCGGCATTCTTGAGGCCGTGGGCAAAGGCTTCGTCGAAGTCGGGGTACACCAGTCCCACCAGCTTCTCGTTCTGCTGCACAATGATGCTTTCGGCCACATACGGCATGTTGTTGAGCTTGTCCTCAATCTCCTCCGGATAGATGTTCTGACCGCTGGCACCGAGCAGCATGTTCTTGCTACGTCCCTTGATGGTGACATTGCCTTCGCTGTCCATCAGCGCCAGGTCGCCCGTATGCATCCAGCCGTCCTCGTCGATGACCTCGCGTGTGGCTTCTTCGTTCTTGTAGTATCCCATCATCACATTGGGACCTTTGCACACGATTTCACCCACCACATTTTCCGGGTCAGGCGACAGGATCTTCACCTCCATGCGGGGAGCTGCCTTGCCGCACGACCCCGGCTTGAACCGCTTCCAGTCTTCGTAGCAGATAATCGGTGCACATTCCGTCATGCCATATCCCACTGTGTAGGGGAAATCGATCATGCACAGGAACTGCTCAATCTCCTGGTTGAAGGCAGCCCCGCCGATAATCACTTCCTTGAAGTTGCCGCCGAACGCCTTGATCATCTGTTCGCGGACACTGCTTTTGATTTTATCGTTGATAATGGGCACTTTCAGCAGAATTTTCATGGCCGGTGTTTCCAGCTTCGGCAATACGCTCTTCTTGATAATCTTCTCGATGATGAGCGGCACCGCCACAATCAGGCTCGGCTTCACCTCCTCGAAGGCCTGGAAGATAATCTTCGGGCTCGGCATGCGTGTGAGGAAGTAGATGTGGCATCCCACCGAAAACTCGTAGAGGAATTCGAATGCCAGGCCATACATGTGGGCCATGGGCAGCATGGACACGAGCTTGTCGCCCGGTACCAGGTCGAGTACCTCAAACGCAAACTTGGTGTTCGACCACAAGCTGCGGTAGGGAAGCATCACGCCTTTGGAGTAGCTGGTAGTGCCCGACGTATAGTTGATGACTGCCAGTTCTTCCGGCTGGTCTTTGTGGTAGGCGACGTGCTCCTTGCGGAAGTTTTTCGGGAACTTCTTTCCGAACATCTCATTGAGGTGTTCGCGGGCATAGGTCAGCTTCTCCGTGCGGGAAACCAGCAGGCTGAAGTCGTTCATCAGAATGATTCCTTCGAGCAGCGGCATGGCTACTTCATTCAGGTTCTCCCACACCATATCTCCCACGAAGAGCAGCTTGGCTTCCGAGTGATTGACGATGTTGTGCACATTGTCGGCCTTAAACTCATGGAGAATCGGTACGATGACCGCTCCATACGTCAGCGTAGCAAGGAAGGTCACTCCCCAGTGCGAACTGTTTCGTCCGCAAACGGCAATCTTGTCACCTTTGCGAATGCCGCTGGCTTCAAAAATGATATGCAATTTTTCAATTTTGCGGGCTACGTCTTTATACTGTAGGGTGGCTCCCTTGTAATCGGTCAGGGCATCCAGATCCCAATTTTTCTTGATACTTTCTTCAATGTAGGCTAAAAAACTCTGTTCCATTGTTTTGTTGCACATTTGATGTTAATTTGTGCAAATATACTAATTAATTTAGAAAAGAAGAATTACGGCTGAAGATTTTTGAGGTACCGGTTGGGTGGATGTGAAATAACCCGTTTAAAATCAATGCAGTGAAGCCACTTCGGCACAGCCTGCTTTCCTGTTTGCCCCTGTTGCACATGAGTGTAAATTGCTGCGGAGAACACTGAACAATTCTTTGATTTATTTGTTATTTAGATTGGATGATTTTTGTAAAGAACCTAGTGTTGACATAGAATATGAAACTTGAAGTTTTTTCGTCGGCTATTGAAACCTCACGTGAGTTGATACTCCGTCTGGTGGAACTAATGGAAGAGCACCCGGACCGGATGTTTCATCTGGCTGTCAGCGGGGGAGAAGCCGCAGCGTTGGTTTTCGATTTGTGGGCTCATGAGTACAGGGAAGTGACAGCTTGGAATCGTTTGCGTATTTTTTGGGTAGACGAGCGCTGTGTGTCGCCCGAAGATGCTGCGAGCCATTATGGGATGATGTGTAACCTGTTGTTGGGGGTGGTGCCTATACCGTATGAAAATGTGTTCCGGATACGGGGAGAAGCACATCCGCAGGAAGAGGCTTTGCGCTATTCGGAAACGGTGAGCAGGGAGGTGCCGTCGCTGAACGGTTGGCCTGCTTTCGATGCGGTGCTCCTGGGTGCCGGAGACGACGGGCATACTGCTTCGCTGTTTGCCGGACAGGAAGAGCGGCTGACCTCTTACCAGGGGTATGTGTCGTGTGTGCATCCGCGCAACGGACAGAAGTGGATCGGGATGACGGGTGGCTGGCTGCAGAATGCGCACCGTGTGATCTTTCTGCTGACTGGTAAAAGCAAGGCTATGGTGGTGAGGGAAATCTGCTGTTCGGGGGATACCGGTTCGGCAGCCTATATTGCTCATCACAGCAGAAAGGTGGAACTGTATCTCGACAAATGGGCAGCTGCCTGGGTGGATGTGAGCCGCTTGGCGGAACAAGGGGGGGATGAATAATAAAAATCCCCTCCAACGAATTGGAGAGGATTTGTCTGTTTTCTAATTCTCTGTACAGAATCTGCTGTGGATTATTCAGCAGCAGTTTCAGTAGCTTCTTCAGCAGGAGCAGCTTCTTCAGCTGTAGCTTCCTCAGCAGCCTTAGCAGCTTTCTTTTCAGCGAGAGCTTTAGCTTTCTCTTCGTTGACTTTCTTTTCAGCTTCCAAACGTGCTTTTGCTTCAGCTTTCTTAGCTTCGTCTTGCTTAGCCTTCAAAGCAGCCAAACCAGCTTCTTTGTTGTTCTTCCAAGCTTCGAACTTAGCTTCTGCTTCAGCTTCGCCGAATGCGCCTTTAGCTACACCGCCCAAAAGATGCTTCTTCATATAAACACCTTCACGAGAAAGGATGTTACGTGCAGTGTCTGAAGGTTGTGCACCTTTCAATACCCATGCCAATGCAGCGTCGAAATTCAAATCTACTGTAGCAGGATTGGTGTTCGGGTTGTATGTACCAATCTTCTCAATAAATTTACCATCACGTGGTGCTCTGCTGTCTGCAATTACAATTGAATAGAAGGCGTAACTTTTACGTCCGTGTCTTTGCAATCTGATTCTAGTTGCCATTTTTTAATAATTGTTTTTGTTAGTGATTGATTTGAATTATGCTATTATCTCGTAATAGCGGTTGCAAAGGTACGAATATTCTTTTGATTGACAAATATTTCGGCCTTCTTTTTATGAATATCGTCTGGGATACCGGAAAAGAATGGCTCCCAGCGCACAGATTCCCATGGTGAAGGGGTAGTAGAGATTGCCTATGATGCTGAGAGGCGAGATGTTGGCTAGTCCGGCAGCAATCAGCATCTGGGCACCGTAGGGGATGATGCCCTGCACGAAGCAGGAGAAGGTGTCGAGGATGCTGGCTGTCTTGATGGGGTTGAGCTTGAACCTGCGTGCAATGTCTTTGGCGATGGGGCCGGTAGTGATGATGGCGATGGTGTTGTTGGCCGTACACAGGTTGGCAATACTTACCAGAGCTGCAATGCTGAGTTCGGCTCCGCGCTTGTTGTCCACGTGGCTGGTCAGCTTGCGGATGATGAAGTCGATGCCTCCGTTGTAGCGGATGGTCTCGAGCATGCCGCCTGCCAGCAGCGTGATGATGATGAGCTCACCCATGCCGGTGATGCCGTTGCCCATGGCGCCAAACCAGTCGAACAGGTTGAAACCGCCCGTAGCCATGCCGATGATGCCGCTGGCCAGGATACCGATGAGCAGCACCAGGATGACATTCATCCCGGCTACAGCCGTGCCCAATACTATTATATAAGGTATGACCTTGACCCATTCGATGTGCTGCACCTGTGTGGGAGCCGTCACCGAAAGTCCGAGGAAGAAATAAGTAATCAGTGTGATGACAGCCGCGGGCACCACAATCATCGAGTTGATCTGAAACTTGTCGCGCATGCGGCAGCCTTGCGTTTTGGTGGAAGCGATGGTGGTGTCGGAGATAAAAGAAAGATTATCACCGAAGAAAGATCCGCCGATGACCACTGCCACCATGAAAGGCAGCTCGACTCCCGTTTTTTCCGCCAGCCCCACGGCTACCGGGGTGAGTGCCACGATGGTGCCCACACTGGTGCCGATGGATAGAGAGATGAAGCAGGCCGCGATGAAGATGCCCGCTATCAGCAAGTTGTCCGGGAGGATGTGGAGGGTCAGGTTCACGGCAGCGTCGATGGCACCCATGGCTTTGGCACTGTGGGCAAACGCTCCGGCCAGCACGAAAATCCAGATCATCAGCAGGATGTTCTTGTTGGCCGCTCCCTGCGAGAACTGCTGGATGCGCTGCTCCAGCGGCAGTCCCCGGGTGATGGCAATGGCATAGCAGGAAGAAACCAGGAAAGCCACCGTAATGGGTACTTTATAAAAATCGTTGACAAGCAGGGACGTGATCAGGTAAAGACAAAGAAATACGAGCAATGGAGTAAGAGCCCACCCGTTGCCGGGCCGGTCTTTTTCAATTCTATCTTCTTGCATATTCGGTAAAAATAAGTGTGTGTTGATTGGTTTTATTTGCTGTGATAATAGTCGATGGTTTCTGCCGTCAGCAAGTCGATAGGCATATAGTTGATGCAGCTCACGTCTTTCTTGAAGATGAGGTGGTCGCAAAGGGCTTTGATGCCGTTGCTTCCCTGCAGCTCCGGCTGCTGGGCGATGAGGAAGGTCACACTGCCCTCCTTCAGGCTCTTCACGTTGCGCTCGAGCAGGTCATATCCGATCAGGTTGAATCCCTTCATTCCCCGGCTGTGGAGGTATTCTCCGATGATGTACACTTTTGAATTGAAAGTGATGCCGTTTTTCACCTGCGGATGGCTGCGGAAAAACTCGTCGAGCATCTGGTTGTCTTCGTCGTTGCGCTCGGCATGGAGGTCGAGCTCCAGGATGGTGCACGACGGATGATGCTCCTTCATATACTGCTTGAACCCTTTTTCACGGTTTTCCTGCTGGTTGGACCCCACGATGCCCTCGTGGATCTTGCGGAAAATCACGATCTCTTTCTCTCCACAGGCGAGCAACATCATCATGCGGGCGGCAGAATAGCCGCTTTGGCGAGAGTTCTGGCCATAGAAGGCGAGGGGGGGCACTTCCTTGATATTGGAATCAATATATATATATGGTATTTTCTTGGCTTCCAGCTGGTCGGTAAACCCTTTGGTGTATTGCGGAGCCGTGGGCACCATCATCACTCCGTCCGGGTTGCCAGTCAGGATGGCCTGGCTTGCATCCACAAAAGAATGGTAATCGTATGGGTCATAATAATGAATCTTGACCGACGTGTTGAAGTCGGAGTAGGCCGAGATGGCATCGTGGATGCCCCATTCCACTGCTGTCCAGTATTCACCTTCCAGGTGTTCCGGCAACAGGCAGACAAAAGCATACTTTTTGTTGGATGCCAGGGCACTGGCATACATGTTGGGCTGGTAATTGAGCTGTTTCAATATCTCTTCTACCCGTTTTTTGCTTGCTTCCGATACTCCGCTGCGGCCGTGAATCACACGGTCTACTGTTCCCACAGACACGTCCGCCAGACGGGCGATGTCTTTGATTCTAATCCTTTCTGGCAATTTATTCATACGATGACCTTAAAAATTATACCTATTTGTGTTCGCACACAATAATAATCTCCCTATTTTCGACACAAATATATAACAATTTTTGTAATTACGAAAAAAGTTGTATCTTTGTGCCCGCACACGGATGATAACTGATGTTAATCTTGCAAAAGGTTTAATAATCCTATTATCAGTTCGTTAGCCTTGGTTGTCTACGGGCAATTGCGGCATTGAGAATTTGAAAGTTCACAATATTAATAACTTAGCACTTTAAAAAGTAAAATTATGGGAAAGAAAGTCGTTACATTAGGCGAAATCATGCTTAGATTATCTACTCCGGGTAATACTCGTTTTGTACAATCTGATTCATTCGATGTGGTATATGGTGGTGGTGAAGCCAATGTGGCTGTAAGCTGTGCCAACTACGGACATGACGCTTATTTTGTGACTAAATTACCGAAACACGAAATTGGACAATCTGCTGTAAATGCGTTGCGTAAATATGGCGTAAAAACTGATTTTATTGCTCGTGGCGGTGACCGTGTGGGTATCTATTACCTGGAAACCGGTGCTTCTATGCGTCCGAGTAAGGTGATTTATGACCGTGCTCACTCTGCGATTGCTGAAGCAGAAGTGGCTGACTTCGATTTCGATGCCATCATGGAAGGAGCTGACTGGTTCCACTGGTCTGGTATCACTCCGGCTATCTCTGACAAGGCTGCCGAACTGACTCGTTTGGCTTGTGAAGCTGCCAAACGTCACGGTGTAACAGTTTCTGTTGACTTGAACTTCCGTAAGAAATTGTGGACAAAAGAAAAAGCTCAGTCTATCATGAAGCCGTTGATGCAGTATGTAGACGTATGTATCGGCAACGAGGAAGATGCTGAACTCTGCCTGGGCTTCAAACCCGATGCTGACGTAGAAGCTGGTCACACTGACGCTGAAGGCTACAAAGGTATCTTCGAACAGATGATGAAGGAATTCGGATTCAAGTATGTGGTATCTACATTGCGTGAATCTTTCTCTGCTACTCACAACGGCTGGAAAGCTATGATCTACAACGGTGAAGAGTTCTATACTTCTAAGCGTTATGATATCAATCCGATCATCGACCGCGTAGGTGGTGGTGACTCTTTCTCTGGAGGTATCATCCACGGTTTGATGACGAAGCCCAACCAAGGCGAAGCGCTTGAATTTGCTGTAGCTGCTTCTGCATTGAAGCACACTATCAATGGTGACTTCAACCTGGTTTCTATCGAAGAAGTAGAAGCTTTGGCTGGAGGTGATGCTAGCGGCCGTGTTCAGAGATAATGCGTAATTGGATATACGATTTATTGTAATAAAGAATGTCGGAATCTGACGGCTCACGGAAGGCGGGCCGCAGATTCTCTTACTAAAAACAGAAAAGAAAATGGCAAAATTTGATAAAATCGCCGTATTAGATAAAATCGGTTCTACAGGTATGGTGCCTGTATTCTATCACAAGGATGTAGAAGTAGCAAAGAAAGTATTGAAGGCTTGTTATGACGGAGGTGTTCGTGCATTCGAATTCACAAACCGCGGTGACTTTGCTCAGGAAGTATTTGCCGAACTGGTGAAGTATGCTGCCAAGGAATGTCCGGAAATGGCAATCGGTATCGGTTCTATCGTTGACCCTGCTACGGCTGCGCTTTACCTGCAGCTGGGTGCCAACTTCGTGGTAGGTCCCTTGTTCAACCCCGAAATTGCGAAGGTATGTAACCGTCGTTGCGTAGCTTATACTCCGGGTTGCGGTTCTGTATCGGAAGTAGGTTTTGCTCAGGAAGTAGGTTGCGATCTGTGCAAGGTATTCCCGGGTGACGTATATGGTCCTAACTTCGTGAAAGGTCTGGTTGCTCCGATGCCGTGGTCGAAACTGATGGTGACTGGCGGTGTAGAGCCGACAAAGGAAAACCTGACTGCATGGATCAAGGCAGGTGTATTCTGCGTAGGTATGGGTTCTAAGCTGTTCCCGAAAGACAAGGTAGCAGCAGAAGACTGGGCATATGTAACTGCAAAATGTGAAGAAGCGCTCGGCTATATCGCTGAAGCACGTAAGTAAGCAAAAGCATTGGCTTTTTACATATAAAAAAGAGGCTGAGTTATCAGCCTCTTTCCAATACGCCTCAATGGGTTAGTTAGTTAGATTGAGGTGTGTTTTACATTTTGTTTAAAGGTGTTTAAAGGGGATAGGCCTTCGGTATGAGCGACTCATACCGGAGGCTTTCTTTTTTCAGACTGGCAGGTGCCGTGACTGCGGCATGAGGCCGTCTACTCGGGTACGTAGATAATTTCGCCGTTGTCCAGTTCGTAGGCAATGCCCACCTTCTTTCCCTTCTTGCCGGATGCCTGCTCCTGCTCTTTGGAAGGAGTGTAGCGATTGATTTTCTTTCCTTCCTTTGTAATGATTTCCATGTTTTCCTTGCCGGGATTCTTCACCATTGTAAAGTCTTCCTGCGAAAACACTTCCGTCATGTTGTAGCGGCTCACGAGTGCCACCATCAGCGCCACGGCAAACACCATGGCCACATCAAACAAGTTGGATACGACGCTGATGGGATCGCTGTCGTCTTCTTTTCTTAACAGATTATGCTTCATAGGTCAGGCGTTTTTGGATTCGTTTTTTTCCTTCAGCAGTTCGGAGATAAACTCCAGGTTGGTCATATCCTGCAGATACCAGCGCTGTTTCACTTGCTGCGTGATAAATCCCACCGCACCGGCTACCAGTCCCACTACCGTAGTGGCAAAAGCAATCTGCATGTTATAGGCCATGGAAGCAATGTCACCGCTTGCCAGTCCCGCCAATGCCGGTCCCATGGGAATCAGCGTACCCATCAGTCCGAGGATAGGACCGATCTTCGTAAGAGTCTTCGAGATGGCCAGGTCTTTGTCGGCTGCCATTTCAAAATGCACCAGCAGCCGCTGCACCTGAGCCGGACAATCTTTGGCTTCGATGAGCTGCCGGATGTACGAGAAAATCAATGAGCGGTTCTGGCTGGGCAGCCGTTCCGGCAGTTGGTCCACATTGTCGGCCGTCAGTCCGTTGAGTTCCTGACGGAGCACCGCATCGGTTTTCCGGATGCTGAGATACTGTCCGTAGAAACTGCCGATGAGCAGCAGCGAGCGGATGAAAAAGAAAATAAGCAACACGATGACCGGTACGAGCAGTCCGGTAGAAATCCAGTATAAAATGTTTGAAATATAATTCATGGTTGTGTAATAATTATAAATGAGAACTCAGGTAATACAACGTAATTCAAATTCAGTGGGGTAGGAGGCTACGACTTGTCCAGCTGCCTCAGGCGCCGTTTTTCGCGGAACTTCCATCCTAACATGCCCAGAGCGAAGCCTCCCAGTGCCAGGATGGTGACACCGCCCACCGACAGCCAGTTGATTTCACTCCCGCCGGCAGCCGAGGTGTTTCCGTTGACCGTAGCCACAATGCCCAAGATGGCAATCAGGGCATGAGTGAGAAAAAACAGCTCCAGACGTAGTTCTTTCTCTGGCAAAAGCACCAGCAGCAGATACCTGCCGCAAGGAATGGCAACCGTCAGAAAGCCGGCATAACACCAGGCAACAGTGGTGAAGGACGTGCCCGGAAAGGCAAAAATGAGAAACACCAGTCCGCTGAACAGCACCGGAAAGATGAGCAGACCGGGAAACCATCGCAGTAGGCGATAGAAAATGAGCATGTGGCGTTTCACGGGGTAGACATGAGCCACATGAACGGCGAGCCATGCATAAGCCATCTGTGCACACACGTCGACGCTGAGCAGCACCGACGTGTCGAGCATCAGCGGCTGGTTGCTCAGCCAGGCCTGAATCTGGGCTTTCGACTGCTCGATGGCGTAGGGCCAGGACAGGGCGGCAAACAAGGCGCAGACAGCGGTGAGAATTCCCACCGCCATCGCCTTCCAGAACGTTTGCTTCAGCAGAAAATTGAATGCTGTGAGCAACATCACTATAAAGACAACTGTTTCCATCGACTATATGCTATTTAAGTTGGGAATTGCGCCGTTTGCGTATAAAGAGGGTCAAGGCTATCAGAACAACGAAGACGGAACATCCCACCGCTACGTTGCTGATGTGATGTGTCTGCTGTTCTCCTGCTGCATTTATTTCCTCTTTTTTCATCACCATTCCTTTTTTCTTACCAGTTGCCTGTGCTTCCCGGATGCGGATAATCTGCTCCTTGTATTGAGCAGCCGTCTGTGCGTCGGTGTGCGAAGCAATAAACTGGCGCAGCTGGCTGTTGTTGCACACAAATCCCGAACACGACGGACGGTACTTGCTCACCAGTGCGGTGTGGAGTTGGGTCAGCTGTCCGATTTGCTCCTCGCTGGCCTTCCACAACCCTTTCCGGGCGCTTTCCAGCATCACAGCCGACATTTCCTCCAGGGCAGCCGGGTTCTGCTTTTCGAAGAACTCCTTGACACCTAAGTTGAACTCATCTTCTACATACACCTTGTAAATGTTGTCCCACAACTGCTTGTCGATGGCAGCCGGTTTCATAACATTCCATCCATACGTATTGGTAATGACCTCCGCAAATCCGTCGGCCGAGGAAGCTCCCCCCTTCATCTTTTCCCGAATGTAAGTGGGGTTGAGAATCGTGGTGCGGCTTTCCACCCCGATAGCCTCTTTCACCTCCTGCATCCGCATGTGGTTGCGGTTGCGGTAATCGCTGAGATAAGCATCCGGATCTTTGCCTGTGACATTGCGCACAGCAAGGTTCATGCCTCCCATAAACTCATACACGTGGTCCAGGCTCAGTGCGCCCCAGGTGTTGCTCTGGCGAGGCTGCACCACCACATCCGTGCGGCTCAGCGCTGCCTCAAAGGCATATTCGCGGAACGTTTCCCATTCCTTTTCACTGCCATAGAAAGCCCCCATGTTGTTCAGATACACTTTGGCGATTTCCGATTCCTTTTCCCACCGGTCGCCGGCTTCTGTCATCTCTTGGATGCCTGTGCCATACATGCCGTTGGCACCGCCAAATACACGGTAGGCAGCCAGCTGGCGTGCTTCTTTCGGACTGACCCCTTTTTCTGTCAATATCTTCTCGATTTCGGTTGTGCTGGCGGCCACCTGGTTCTCATACCGGTCGTCTGCCGCTGCCGCAGCCATCTGCACGGCCCGTTGAATCAGGAACAACCGCGAAGCCGCCAGGTCGCGCAGCTGACCGGAAGTCTGCACCACCACATCGATGCGCGGGCGTCCCAGTTCGGCCGACGGAATCAGCTTCAGATCACTCACTCTGCCAAACGCATCACGCACCGGTTCCACGCCCAGCATGTAGAGCACCTGTGCAATGGTGGCACCGCCCGTTTCGATAAACTCCGACGACCACAGCGTGTAGCTCACTTTGCGCGGAATGGAGTCGTTGTGACGCCGCTTGTAGGTGTCGATGGTTTGCTTGGCCAAGGCTACTCCTTTTTCCCAAGCCGATTCGGTGGGAGTGGCTTCTGCATTGATGGCATACATGTTCCGTCCGGTGGGCAGGGTGTTGGGATTGGCAATCGGGTCACCTCCCGGAGTAGGTTCCGTATACCCGCCGTTCAAGGCATTGAGCAGACTGTTCAATTCGCGTTGCGGACTGTTCAGCAATGCTTCGCGATAGTCGTTGATATGGCGGATGCTGCGCTCCACTTCGTTTACAGCCAAGGCCCATTGTGGGTTGACGGTCGGCTTGGTTCCTGCTGCTGTTTCTCTGCTCGACGGATGTCCTTTCCCGCCGGCACCCTGTTTCTTCTTGCTTGCCGTCCTCATCATGGCCAGCATGCCCTTCGGAGCCCTACGTTCGGCCTCCCATTGGCGGGCGCTGGCCAGTTCCTCAGGGGTGATACCTGCCGTGCGGCAGATCAGTTCGTCTGTTGCCAGGGCCGGTTGGGCCAGCAGTTTCTCTACCAGCTGGCGGGCCGGTGTGAGGTAATGTTGGGTAAAGAGACTGCGGTGCTTCATGAAGCGGTCGGTGTCTTTACCTTGCAGCTTGTCGAGAGCCAGCAAACTGTAGGCGATGGGTTCGGTAGTCATGGCATACACCGATGAGGCTATCCGCTGCTGTTCGTACGGCACTCCCATGGTATACAGCTGTCCGGTAATCTTTTCCGTGGCCAGCTCCTCTGCAAAGTTTTCGATGCGTGCAATCTCCTCTTCTGTGTAGGGCGACTGCGTCAGGCTGTCCAGCCCCAGGTCGCGGTGAATCCCCATTTCCAGGGTCAGCTTCTTCACAGCCTCTGCTTCAGCCGTCTTGTCGGCCTTTTGCGACTGATTGTAAATCTTGATTTTCTCCATCAGCTGGCGGTAAATGCCTCTGACACTGCTTTCGAGGAAAGGCGGTGTGAGGTACGACTGCAGGGTGGCATACGAACGGCGTTTGGCAATCATGCCTTCACCCACATTGCCGATGGAATAGATATAGAAATGCGGCAATGCACCCGTCAGCCGGTCGGGCCAGTCGTTGCTGCACAGAGCCACCTGCTTATGCGGGGTAAACTCGAGGCTGCCGTGGGTGCCGAAGTGAATCAGCGCATCGGCCTGGAACCCGTACTGCATCCACAGGTAGGAAGCTATGTAGGCGTGGGGAGGGGGAAGGTGTGTGCCGTGTACCACCTGGAAGGTGTTGTCGCCCTTGCCGGCTGCATATTGGGGCATCAGCACCACATTGCCAAACTGCAGACGGGCAAGGCCCAGTTCTCCTTCGGAGGTCACCATGTAGTCGCCCGGGAATTCTCCGAAAGTGGCCTTCACTTCCTCGTATTTCTCCGGACGGAGCGATTTCTTCACCCAGCTTTCATACGCTTCCTTGTTGATGCGTACCACGTCTCCCTGCTGCAGGAAGCGGTCCATGGTTCCTTCGGCATAGGCATTGAACACCGACCCCTGCTCCTGAATCATCCGGCCCAGGGCTTCTGCATCGGCAGGCAGGTGGCCTACGTTATAACCTTCTTCTTTCAGGCGCACCAGCAACTGATAGAGCGAGGGAACGACTTCCATACCGGCAGCTGTCAGCGCATTCTGCCCCGGTCCCTTATAATATACAATGGCTATCTTTTTGTCCTTGTTGGGCATTTCAGCCAGTTTCAGACTTTTGTTGATGTTTTCTACGAATGTCTTCAGCCGTTCGGGCACAGCATACGAGTGGCGTAGTCCTTCCTCGTCTTCGTATTGGGCAAACAAGGCATACGTGCGGATGGCACCGTCCATTTCGGGCATCACCACGCTCTGCGAGAGGAAGCCCCCCGACATACCCATCGGGTCTTTCTCCCATTCCTCCGTCAGCCCGTTGATGGTCAGCGGTGCAAAGAGCAGGATGTTGTGAGCCTTCAGGTAGCCCACCATCTCATCCCCCAACCGTCCGTGGGCCATGTTGATGACTGCTTGCGGACGGATTTCATTGATGAACTCCAGGAAGCGCGTCATCGACTGCACCGGATATACGTTGTATCCTTCCTTCTCGAGCGCTTCAATCAGTCCGCTGGCATCGGCCATCTGTCCCGTGACCACGATGCGCTTGCCGCTCTCCTTATACAGTCCGTTGGTGCGCAGAAAATGCTCGTAATCGTCCACCGTCAGAAACTCCTGTTCCTCCTCCCGGTTCTTGAGTCCGGCATGATAGAGCAGGTCGCTCGGGCGGACCACCGGTTCTTGGATGTCCGATACGCCCCACACCTTTCCGTCGATTACCTTGCGCACATAATTCAGCAGATACCGGTAGTTCGTGTTGCCGCCATACGACAGGTATGCGCGGATATACTTCTGCTGCACGCTGTCGAGGCTGCAGATGTTGTTGGCCGGATTGGTGGCCATCGCCGTGTACACCGGCACTCCGTGGCTTGCTGCCTTCTCAATCTGCTGGCGCTGTTCCTCCACGATGCGCAGGCCCATCCCGTTGATGAACACCATGTCATAGTCGGCCAGCCGGTGGAGATCGTCCAGCGACACCTCGCTCAGCTTGATGGACTCGTTGTTGTTTGCCTTCGAAATGCGTCCCTGCTCAATCGTCTGGAAGTTCACAAAGGCAATGCGGGTGGTGCCCAGCCACTTGCTCCATACGAAAAAGCCGACCGCCAGCAAGGCGATGACACTGATTCCTAAGATACTTTTTCTCTTCATTTTTCTTCTTTCGTTCTTATTTTTTTATCAAAATCACTTTGCAACTCTTACTTTGCCACTCTTACTCTGCCACTCTCATTTTGCCGTTCTCATTTGGGAGAGGCCCCTCCACTCACCGGGGTCCCTTGTCCGGTCCCTTGTCCGGCGGCTTACCATCGGCTTACCATTGGCACAAGTCGGCCAGGTTTACCGATACCGTAGCCACAAAACTGATGCCCTGCTGTGGCAGTTGGATGCCATAGTCGGCCGATTTATCCTGGTAGTTGAACAGATTGTCGACGCCCACTCCGGCCGTGATGCCCCTGGGAAAACTGACACTCGTGTTCAGGGTGCAGATTGTGCGCGGAGCATATCGGTATTCTGTCAGCGTCTGGTGGGTCGAGTCGTACGAATACGTGTGCAGCCGTGAACTCCATTGTCCGTTGAACGCCACTGAGGTGCCGATCTTGCCACATTTCCGGCTGTAGGATGCATGAAAAGTCACACTGTGCGGGCGCGACATGGTCAGGTTGTAGCCGTTGTATTCCTCCTTTTCATGAATGTATGAATACGCACCCTGCAGCATCACTCCGCAGGGCATCTTCACCCGTGCGATGGCTTCCATGCTGAGGCTCTCGGCATCATCGGCATTCATATACTTCATGTCGGGCATGTTCTTTCCCTCCTCCGGACGGTCCAGATAAGCCAGGATGATTTTATTCTTGAACGTGTTGTAGTAGCCCGACACAGAACCATAGAAAATGCCCTGGTTGAATTCGGCAGAGAGCGACACCTGCTGACTCTCCTCCGCCTTCAGGTTGGGGTCGCCGTGGATGGTAAACATGCCCAGTCCGCCCATGTCGTACTCCTCATACAGCTCCTTCAGAGTAGGAGGACGATAGCCCTGTGCATAGCCGGCGCGAATCGTCATCCAGCGGGTGGGCTGATACATGGCCGACACCTTCGGCGTGAAGTGCAGATGATAATGCGTGCGCCAGTCGGCCCGTACTCCGGCAGTCAGACTCAGTTCGTCGCTCACCTTCCATTCCTCCTGCACATAGCCCACATACGACTGGCGGCGATGGTGCGTACTGTCCTTAAACATGTAATGTTTCAGGTATTCAATTTCCGCTTCCACCCCTGCCGTCAGCACGTGACGGTCGTTGAGGCTGCCGCTGTAGTTCAGTCGGGCCGTTTGCAGGAAGTTGTCGTAATTCTTTTTCTTATACCCCGCCTGGAAGTAGTCGATATCCTTGCGGTAGCCGTCGAAGATATAGGAGAAATCCATCCGGTGTCGGGCATTGAACAGATAGTTCAGCTTGCTGCTCACGGTATAGTTTGAGAAGATGTCGTGCGTCTTGGCATTGCTCGTAGCATCATCGCGCAAGTTGCGGTAATACGTACCCTTCACTTCCGCCTTCAGCCGGTCGGTAAAGGCATATCCCAGCTTCTGCGTAGCATCCCAGATGCGGTATCCCCGGATGGTGCTGCTGTAGCTTCCCTTGTCGGTGCCGATGCTGCCGTCGGGATAAATCACGGTGCGGTCGGTCTCTCCGTCGTCGGAAATGGTGTACGTATCCCTTCTGCGGTGAGACACACTGCTGAAAGTAGACAGGCGGTTGCGGTGCATTCCTCCCGATACTGTGTACTTCTGTCCGCTCTTGTTGCCGTAGCGCGCGTTTACATTTCCCACAAACGGACGGGTGGCACTTTTGGTGATGATGTTGATCACGGCCCCCAACGCGTTCGACGCATACAGCGTAGACTGTGCTCCCTTCACGATTTCAATCCGCTCGATATCATCTACGTTGAAGCGGCTGAAATCCGGGTTGTGGTCTGAACCTTCTCCGCTGATGCGCTCACCGTCGAGGAGAAACAGCAGGTATTCGCCGCCCATGCCCTGGTAGGTGATTTCGGGCAGTTTGCTCATGGAGTTGTAGCTGAACTGAATGCCCGGCAGCTGATATTGCAGCAGGGTCTCGAAGTCCATCGGGTTGAGGGCTTCAATCTCCTTCTGGCTGATCACACGGGTCAGCACGGGTACATCCTTCAGCGGCTTTTCGCTGCGGGTACCCGTGACCACAATTTCGTCCAGGCTGCTGAGGGTGGGACACAGGCGGATGACAATTGCCTCGTCGTTGTGTTCGGCGGGGGTATAGTCCACCGGCGTGTAGCCCACAAAACTGGCCCGCAGCACCAGCCACTTGGAACTCTGCAGGCTCAGTGAAAATTCACCGAGCGTGTTGGTGCCGGCGCCGATGGTGGTACCTATCACCTGGATCGATGCCCCCGGAAGCGGTGCTCCTTTCTCGTCCAGCACGATTCCTTTGATTTTGCGCACGTCGGCTTCCTCGTTACCGTCGTGCATCATCAAAGCGGGTGCTGCCCCCACTGTAGTGCACAGCGAAGACAGCACGCAAGCTAGTAAGATAACCCTTCTTTTCATCCTTTATCAGTTGAACGGATATTGATACTGAAGTGTGACGTGTCCCTTGACGTTGTCGGAGTTGGCATAGTCAGTGAATTGGAGTTTGGCCACGCTGCCGTCCTTGCATTTCAGAACAAATACTTTGTTGGTGGTGGCCAGTGTGCCGTCCATGGCCGAACCTTCTGTCCATTTCATCACCGTGTTGCAGTGGGTAGTCACGAAGCAGTCGTCGGTGGGCGGCATGGAAAATTTCACCAGGATCCGCTGTCCGTCGCTGTCGGCAGTATAACCGCCGGCTGGAGCTTCCGTCACTTTGTCCATACTGGTCTCTGCCGTCTGCACCACCGAGCCTCCGTTGGTTTTCACCTCCGTGTAGCGGTGAAGGGCAATCTGCCAGTCGATAGTGACCTTTGATTCATCATCCTTGCCGTCCATAGTCACCGTTTGCGTCTTTCCGTCCTTGAGGTTTACATATACCCATTGGTTGTACTTCGTGGCATCTACGGTCAGTGTTTGCGTCTTGGGGTCATTTACTTTCTTTTCGTCGTCATCGTTGCTGCAAGCTACACCTGTTACCGATAAAAGGATAAGCATAGCTGAGATGCTTCCTAATTTAAACATTTTCATACGCGATACAAATCTTTTATAAATTTTGAATAAATTGTTTTCTTTTTTTTCGACGGCAAAGGTACAGGGAAGCAGGAGGGTAGGAAATACCCAAAAAAGATGAAAAAAAGTCAACGGCCTAATCAAAAGTAGGTATCCGGCAGCGTAAAACTCCTTGTTATTCCATGCGTTTTATTTTTCATTTGCGCATAAAAAAACAGGGTGGAAACATATCTTTGCAACGATAAATCAATATCTTTGCGAAATGAACTAACCTCTATATTATTATTTTATGATTGCAGAATTATTACAATCTTCTTATTTTTCCTTGTTTCTCATTGTGGCGTTGGGATTCATGCTGGGACGGATTAAAATCAAGGGGCTTTCTCTTGACGTGTCGGCAGTGATTTTTATTGCGCTGCTTTTCGGCCATTTCGGTGTGATTATTCCCAAAGAACTGGGCAACTTCGGCTTGGTGCTTTTCATTTTTACTATCGGCATCCAGGCGGGGCCGGGTTTCTTCGATTCGTTCCGCAGCAAGGGCAAAACGTTGATTCTGATTACCATGCTCATCATCTGCTCGGCTTGTCTCACGGCTGTGGGCTTGAAGTATCTCTTCCATTTGGATACCCCGAGTGTGGTGGGGCTCATTGCCGGTGCGCTCACCAGTACGCCGGGTTTGGCGGTGGCCATCGACAGCACGAATTCGCCGCTGGCTTCTATTGCCTACGGTATTGCCTATCCCTTTGGCGTGATCGGAGTGATTCTCTTTGTGAAGCTGATGCCCAAACTGATGCGCGTGGACTTGGACAAGGAGGCTCGCCGGCTGGAGGTGGAGCGTCGCGGGCAGTATCCCGAGCTGACTACCTGCATATTCCGGGTGTCGAATGCCAGTATTTTCGGCCGTACGCTGATGCAGATCAATGCGCGTGCCATGACGGGTGCCGTGATTTCCCGCCTCAAACATCACGATGAGATCTGTATCCCTACTGCACACAGTGTGTTGCATGAGGGGGATTACATACAAGCCGTGGGCAGCGAAGAGTCGCTCAATCAGCTGGCAGTGCTGGTGGGTGAACGCGAAGAGGGAGAACTCCCGCTGCATCACACGCAGGAAATCGAATCCCTGCTGCTGACGAAAAAAGATATGATCAACAAGCAGCTCGGCGATTTGAACCTGCAGAAGAATTTCGGATGTACAGTGACCCGTGTGCGCCGAAGCGGTATCGACCTCTCACCTTCACCTGAACTGGCTCTGAAGCTGGGTGACAAACTGATGGTGGTCGGCGAAAAGGAGGGCATTCAAGGAGTAGCCCGTCTGCTGGGCAACGATGCCAAGAAGCTGTCGGATACCGACTTCTTTCCCATTGCTATGGGCATCGTGCTGGGAGTGCTGTTCGGCAAACTCAATCTTTCTTTCTCTGACGGGATGTCTTTCTCTCCGGGACTGACGGGGGGTGTGCTGATGATGGCGCTGTTTCTGAGTGCTATCGGCAAGACGGGTCCTATCTTATGGTCGATGTCGGGACCGGCCAATCAGCTGCTCCGCCAGCTGGGTCTGCTGCTCTTCCTTGCCGAGGTGGGTACTTCTGCCGGAAAGAATCTCGTGGCCACTTTCCAGGAAAGCGGGTTGCTGATGTTTGGTGTGGGGGCAGCTATCACGCTGGTACCGATGATTATTGCCGCTGTGGTGGGGCGTCTGGTGTTTAAAATCAGTTTGCTCGACTTGCTGGGCACCATTACCGGTGGGATGACTAGTACGCCGGGTTTGGCTGCTGCCGATTCGATGGTAGACAGCAACATCCCGAGTGTGGCGTATGCCACGGTTTACCCCATTGCTATGGTATTTTTGATACTTTTTATTCAGCTGATAGCTTCAGCTATTGTATAGATAGTTTCTATCCGACACACCGTGAGGTGTGATTTAAAATTCACTATAATGACGGCTCCTGCGGCAATTGGTTTGTCGCAGGAGTTTTTTTTTCTCTGCTTTTAATTGCGCGTCCTGCTGTGTAGTTTTTAGATCATCTTCCATTGTTTTCCATTGTTTTCAATAGCCTTCCGTCTTCTGAATCGTATCAATTGGCAGAATTGACTGAATCGTCTGAATTAGGGCTGCATTTTGTCCCAAAATGGGGTGGAAGGGCAAAATCCCCCGGCTTAGGTATTGCCTGTGACCGGAGAAGTTCGTATCTTTGCCGCAAAATAGGATTGAAAAGGTGAAACGATTGTTATTGCATATCATGCGTTATTTCTTGCCGATACTTTTTGTGTCGTATCTGGCAAGCCTGACTCTCTTTTCCCACGTACACGTGGTGAACGGGATCACTGTCGTTCACTCTCACCCCTATAAAAAAGGAGCGACGCATCAGCACTCCATTTTTGAACTGATTCACATCCAGCTGTTGTCTCAACTGACTACCGACGGTGCGGGTGTGGCTTTTGCTCTTGCTCTTTTTGTTCCGTTCCTGCTGTGTCTGCTGCCCGGAAAGAGGCCGCAGATGCACATCCTCACTCCGTATCAGGGAGTGACTGCTCTCCGTGCCCCTCCTGTAGTTCGTTGATTTTCAGCTTTTATATTGTGAATTGACACTTCTTCTCCTGTGGCTGTATGCACACAGAGCAGGTGGGTTGTGTCTCGGTGTGTACATGCTCTTAGGCGATGTGCACCATGGAAATATTTGAATATAAACGAACAACAAACGAAAACGAATGAAAAAATATATCTTTTCGCTTGTCTGCCTGTGCTGTGCGCTGATGCCGGTATGGGGAGGCCAGCCTGTGGAAAATCATCCGCGCTATGCCGAACTTCGCAAGTCGGATGCCAACATTGTGGGTCACATTCTAGACAAAAACACAAAGGAACACTTGTCTTATATTACTGTGGCACTGAAGGGTACTACTATCGGTACGGTGACTGATGCTACCGGTCACTATTTCCTCAAGAATCTGCCTGAGGGCGAATTTATGCTGGAGGTAAGCTCCATTGGTTACAAGACTGTGACACGCAAGGTGGTGCTGAAAAAGGGAAAGACTCTCGAAGAAGATTTTGAAATTGAAGAGGATGCCGTGGCACTGGATGGGGTCGTGGTGTCGGCCAACCGCAGCGAGACAACTCGCCGACTGGCACCTACGCTGGTTAATGTGGTTGACTTGAAGCTCTTTGAGCAGACCAATTCCACTACGCTGGCACAGGGACTGTCGTTCCAGCCGGGTGTGCGTGTGGAGTCCAACTGTCAGAACTGCGGCTTCCAGCAGGTGCGCATCAACGGTCTCGACGGCCCGTACACGCAGATTCTGCTTGATTCCCGTCCTATCTTTAGCGCTCTCTCGGGGGTGTATGGCATCGAACAGATTCCTGCCAGCATGATTGAGCGGGTGGAGGTGATGCGCGGTGGCGGTTCGGCACTGTTTGGCTCTTCTGCCATTGCCGGAACCATCAACATCATTACCAAAGAACCTATCCGCAATTCGGGTATGTTGTCACACACCCTTACTGGTATTGGCGGCAATGCGTTCGACAACAGCACTTCGCTCAACGCTTCTCTGGTGACCGACGACCAGCGTGCCGGTCTTTACATCTTCGGTCAGAACCGTCACCGTGCGGCCTACGATCACGATGACGACGGTTATTCTGAAATTCCGAAGTTGCACGGCCAGACGGTGGGTTTCCGCTCATACCTCAAGACTTCGCTCTACTCCAAACTGACATTTGAATATCATCACATGGAGGAGTTCCGCAGAGGGGGTGACCTGCTGAACCGTCCGCCTCATGAAGCCAACATTGCCGAGCAGGTGGAACACTCCATTAATGGCGGTGGACTGAAGTTCGACTATTTCTCTCCGGACGAAAAGCACCGCTTCAACGTGTTTGCTTCTGCCCAGCACATCGACCGCAACAGCTACTACGGTGGCGGACAGGATCCGAATGCTTATGGTAAGACTAACGGCCTGAACTGGATGGCCGGTTCGCAGTATATCTACAGCTTCGGCAAGTGCATCTTCATGCCGTCCGACCTTACAGTGGGTATCGAGTTCAATCAGGACAAGCTGAAAGACAACATGTGGGGCTACAATCGCCAGGTGAACCAAACCGTAAAAATCGGTAGTGCTTTCTTGCAGAATGAGTGGAAGAATGATAAATGGGGCATCCTTATCGGCGGCCGTCTCGATAAGCACAATTTGATTGACAATATCATCTTCAGTCCGCGTGCTAACTTGCGTTTCAATCCCAACGAAGACATCAACTTCCGTTTGAGCTACTCATCTGGTTTCCGTGCGCCTCAGGCTTTCGATGAAGACTTGCACATTGAGAACGTGGGAGGTAGCGTGGCCATGATTCAGCTGTCCGACAACTTGAAGGAAGAGCGTTCGCAGAGCTTCAGTGCATCGGCCGATGTGTATCAGCGTTTGGGTGATTTCCAGGTAAACTTCCTTGTAGAAGGGTTCTTCACCAAACTCAACGATGTGTTTGCGCTCACCGATGCGGAAGAAGAAAACGGTATCCTGACCCGTGTGCGTTACAATGCTCCGGGTGCCCGTGTGATTGGGTTGACACTGGAAGGAAAGCTGGCCTACCGCAACCTGTTCCAGTTTCAAGCTGGACTGACTCTGCAGCAGAGTCATTATGATGAGGCTCACGAGTGGAATCCTGAGGCTCCGAAAGTGAAGAAAATGATGCGTACGCCCAATACGTACGGTTACTTTACAGCCACTTACACACCGATCAAGCCGTTGTCTGTCACTCTGTCGGGCACTTATACAGGCTCGATGCTGGTGCCTCACGAAGCCGGTGTGATTGAAAAACCGGTGACCGTGATGACCAAGAAGTTTGCTGATATCGGCTTGAAAGCAGCTTACGACTTCAAGTTGTATAAGTCCATCAACCTGCAAGTCAATGCCGGTGTGCAAAACATCTTCAATTCTTATCAGAACGATTTTGATAAAGGACCCGACCGCGACTCTGGTTACATCTACGGTCCGTCCCTGCCGAGAAGCTTCTTTGCAGGTGTAAAAATCAGCTATTAACGCAAAAAAACTAGACTATTCATATATTTTGACAGGAAGGTGTATCCTCGTAATGTGAAGAACACCTTCCTTTTTTTCTTTCTCCTTTTCCTTTCCCTTTCCCTTTCCCTTTCTCTTTCCCTTTCTCTTTACACTTTACGCTTTACGCTTTACGCTTTTTTGTTTTTCCTTTCCCCTTTCCCTTTACCCTTTCCCCTTTCCCTTTACCCTTTACCCTTTACCCTTTACACTTTACGCTTTTTGTATCCCACTCTTTTGTATTCAGTTTTTTCCTGCCTCTTCGCTGTGGTGCATGAAAAAGGCCCCGACCGCGCTCTGCAAAAGCAAGAGCAGGCAGTCAGGGCCTAATATGTTCATTCATTTCAATTCGGCCTAATCAGAAAGGACTCCGAATTTGAACGTAGAAATCTTTTTAAATGTGGTCTAAGAAATCTTTCCGAATTTGAGCCAGGTCAATGCCTGATTAATAGGCAAAGAGCGGATACTTCTTCATTGTTTCGTTGACGCGGGCGCGAACCTGTGCAATCACCTCTTCGTTCTCTACGTTCGACAGCACCGTTTCAATCATTTCTGCAATTTCCAACATCAAATCTTCTTTAGCACCGCGTGTAGTGATGGCAGGTGTACCCAGGCGGATACCTGAAGTCTGGAAAGCCGAACGGCTGTCAAACGGCACCATGTTCTTGTTCACCGTAATGTCGGCCGATACCAGTGCTTTTTCAGCCACCTTACCTGTCAGGTCGGGATACTTCGTACGCAGGTCTACCAGCATCGAGTGATTGTCTGTGCCGCCCGATACGATTGTAAATCCGCGGTCCACCAATGCCTGAGCCAATACCGCTGCATTCTTTTTCACTTGAGCAGCATATTCCTTGAATTCCGGTTGCAGGATTTCACCGAAAGCCACAGCCTTAGCAGCAATCACATGTTCCAGCGGACCGCCTTGGATACCTGGGAACACAGCCGAGTCGAGCAGCTGAGACATCATCTTGATTTCTCCCTTCGGAGTCGTCTTGCCCCACGGGTTGGGGAAATCCTTGCCCATCATGATGACACCGCCGCGAGGACCGCGCAGCGTCTTGTGAGTCGTTGAAGTCACGATATGTGCATATTTCACCGGGTTGTCCAGCAAACCGGCTGCAATCAGCCCTGCAGGGTGAGCCATGTCTACCAGCAGGATAGCACCCACCTTGTCGGCAATCTCACGCATCCGTTTGTAGTCCCATTCGCGAGAATAGGCCGAACCGCCACCGATAATCATCTTCGGTTTTTCGCGCAAAGCAACTTCCTCCATCTGGTCGTAGTCCACGCGACCGGTTTCCTTGTTCAGATTATATTCACACGGGGTATAGATAATGCCCGAAGTATTTACCAGCGAACCATGAGAAAGGTGTCCGCCGTGAGCCAGATTCAGTCCCATGAACTTGTCGCCCGGGTTCAGTACGGCCAGGAATACCGCTGCGTTGGCTTGTGCGCCGGAGTGGGGTTGCACATTGGCCCATTCTGCTCCGAAAATCTGTTTCAGGCGGTCGATTGCAATCCGTTCGCTTTGGTCCACCACTTCACAACCGCCGTAGTAGCGTTTGCCCGGATAGCCTTCTGCATATTTATTTGTCAGGCAAGAACCCATTGCCTGCATCACTTGGTCACTTACAAAGTTTTCTGATGCAATCAGCTCGATACCTTTCAGCTGACGTTGATGTTCTTTCTCGATAATGTCGAAAATTAGTTCGTCTCTTTTCATCTTCTATAGTCAGATTAAAATTTAATAAAAGGGTATCACAAAGTTAGAAATTAAAAGATAAAAAAGAAGAGGGTAGGGGTATTTTTTTTATAGGATTACGCCCAGTGAGAAACTCAGGGCACTTTCGCGCCGGCGGAACACGATGGGGCTCACTCCCGTACTACCGTCGGAGTTGATATTGTCATACACAATCGATTTGGAGATGTTGCACAGATCGTGTTCGTAGCGGAAGTCGAAGAAGATGCGCGAGATATTCACGCTCACCCCCAGAATCATGCTCACGTTCACCGGATGCAATTTTTCCTTCATCCCTTTTTGGTCGAAGTTATGAAACGAAATCTCACTCTGTTTGCCCCACAGATACCTCACTTTCGGTCCGCCGAAGAGTGACATGCCATATGGCCCCTTTCTCACCAGATTGTAGCCATAAAGCACCGGCAGCCCCACACTGTGGATGGTCGATTTCACCGTAGCATAGTCGGGTTCAATGTCGGGATGCTGCGAGCCCAGTTTGTCGAACACAATCTCCCCTTTGCTCACGTTGTAGGAAATTTCCGGCTGGATGAAATGCTTTTTCATGTAAAAACGCATAAAGACGGAGCCGAAGTAGCCTATTTTGTAGTTGTTCTGCACTTCATCGATGGTAGCGTCCTTGATCTTCAGTTCCGACACCATAAACTTCGACGAGCTGAACCCCGCCTTGAAGCCGAAATTCACCTTTTTGGTGTTGGGCAGCTCCAGTCTCTCCACCGACAGGTTCCATTTTTGGTCCTGCGTTGCTGCCTCCTGTCCCCACACCGTACAGGCCACAGCCAGCAGTCCCAGCACCAGGCAGCCCATTCTATTCATGTGCCACCCATTCTTCCCGCTCTTCCCGCTCTTCCAGTTTTTCATGCCAACCTCGTTTTTCCCAGCATCCGTCTTTGCCGGTTTCTGGGTTATTCCACTTTCTTTTTCTTCTCTACACTCCAGCCAAACTTGCCGATTTTCTCGCCCAAGTCATAATACCCGCCATGCACATACACAAGCGGATTGGCTTCCGACAGCTCAAACTTGCCCGTTTCGGGATTCAGAAAGCGTTCGTCGGCCCGTACGTTCACCACTTCGGCGATGAACATGTCGTGAGAGCCTAACTTCACCACTTCCTTCACCCTGCATTCGATGCAGAGCGGCGACTCCTCCACCAGCGGTGCGCTGACCACCGTGCAGGGGCCCGGCGTGAGCTTCATCTCCTCAAACTTGTGGAAATCCCGTCCCGAGCGCACCCCGCACCAGTCCGTGGCATACGCCATCTCCTTCGTTGTGAGGTTGATCACAAACTCCATGTTCCGCCGGATGATGTCATACGAATGACGCTCTGGGCGCACGGAAATATAGCACATCGGCGGGTTCGTGCAAATCGTTCCCGTCCACGCCACCGTAATCAGGTTATACTCACTCTCGTCTTTTCCGCAGCTCACCAGCACAGCCGGCAGCGGATAAATCATTGTTCCGGGTTTCCAGTCTTGTTTCATTCCTATAGAAAGATTCTCTGAGGAGGAGCATTCGGGATGCTTTCCGTCCGCAGCCAGCCTCAGAGAATCCGTTTTTTGGGGTTTACAGAATTTCAATTTCTTCGCGGTGCTGTTCCTTTTCGCAATAATGACACTTCAGGACACCTTCATTCTTGTTGATGGTGTGAAACAGCGTAGCCATCGGTTCATTGTTGGTGATGCATTTCGGGTTGGCACACTTCACGATGCCCCTCAGTTCATCCGGCAGAATCACCTCCCTCTTCTCCACCACTTCATAGTCGCGGATGATGTTCAGTTTCACGTTGGGAGCCACCACCGCAATGCGGTTGATTTCCTCGTCGCAGAAGAACTTGTCGGCAATTTTGATGATGCCCTTTTTGCCCAGCTTCTTGCTGTCCAGATTGAAGCCGATTGTAATGTTGCTCTGCATCTTCTCGATGCCCAGCAGCTGCACCACCGTAAAGAGTTTTTCAGAAGGGATATGGTCGATTACCGTACCGTTTTCCAGGGCAGCTACCTGCAGTTCCTGTCTTTTATTTGTTTCGCTCATAATAAAATATCGTTTTTAACATCCTCTAATGTGATACCTAACACGTCGCACAGAATCGCTTCGCGAGCATACAGCCCGTTTTGCGCCTGCTGGAAATAATACGCCTTCGGATTGTTATCCACGTCATACGCAATCTCGTTCACGCGCGGCAGCGGGTGCAGGATGCGCAGATTGGGGCGTGTATTCTTCAGCATCTCATTGCGCAGGATATACACATTCTTCACGCGTTCATACTCCATCAGGTCCGTGAAGCGCTCGCGTTGAACGCGTGTCATATACAGGATGTCAGCGTCTGCAATCACCTCTTCGTTGAATTCGGTATGTTCCACATAGTTAATGTTGTGCTTCTTGCAGTACAGCTTATATTCCTCCGGCATTTTCAGTTCGTCGGGTGCAATGAAATGGAAAGTCGGGTTGAAGTGTCGCATGGCCATCAGCAGCGAGTGCACTGTGCGTCCATACTTCAAGTCGCCCACGAGGAAGATGTTCAGATTCTCCAGCGTGCCCTGCGTCTTCTGTATCGAATAGAGGTCGAGCATGGTTTGCGAGGGGTGCTGGTTGGCGCCGTCGCCGGCATTCACGATAGGCACCGGAGCCACTTCGCTGGCATAGCGTGCCGCTCCCTCCAGGTAATGGCGCATCACGATGATGTCTGCATAGTTGCTCACCATCATAATGGTATCCTTCAGCGTTTCCCCTTTCGAAGAGCTGGTAGCCTTCGGGTCGGTAAAGCCAATCACGCGAGCCCCCAGGCGGTTGGCTGCGGTTTCAAAACTCAGGCGCGTACGGGTAGACGGTTCGAAGAACAAGGTGGCCACCACTTTTCCCTGCAACAGACGTCGGTTAGGATTCATCTCAAACTGTTTCGCCATTTCGAGCATGTAGAGGATTTTTTCTTTCGAATGTTCGGCAATGGTTACTAAACTTCTGTTTTCCATTTTGTTATAATTTATGTGGATAGAACTAAATTTACCGGAGTGTAAAGGTACAAAGTTTTTGCGAAAACCCTTCAACTTTTCGGCAGAAAGTGATTAACTTTTTGTGTGATACTATCAGCTGGGCTGCTGGGATTACCCCATCGATGAAGATAAGTACAACTATTTTACTGCCTGTGAGATGAGCATGCAGGGCTATTATGCCTGATGCTCCTTTCATTCGCAGTTTCATCATTTTTTTCAGCAGTCTGCACAGGGGCTACCGTTATTTTCAGTGAAATAGCCGCTGTCTATTTGCTTCTGTTGAAAAGAATGATTACCTTTGCAGCACCAATCAGTGCGGCCTCTCATCTGCTGGATGTCTGCCGCCATCCTGCTCCATCTGATACCATCAAATAACCCTGATTTTTTAGGATGCATTTTTTTAAGATACGCATTTAAGTAATATACTTAGGTAATATATGTAGGAAACAAACTTTATAGTTACATTTAAATTTTTTCAATATGGAGATTAGTTTAATTGGCACAAATGCCGGTTCCGTATGGAACGCATTGCACGCACATGGTGAGCTGGAACTTACCAAACTGAAAAAGGAAACCAAACTTACTGATTTTGAACTGGCTACAGCTATCGGATGGCTGGCCCGCGAAGGTAAGGTGCTGAGCGAAACAACAAAGAAGGGCAGAAGAACTGTCGAAGTGTTCTCACTGGCAGAATAAGCTGCGCTGCTGTCTTGTCCGTTGGCGGCAGATGCTGTGTGTCTGTAAGGAGCCGCCTCCCTGTTGAAATGCAGGTAGTGTGTGCTTCTGACCGCCCAGTCGGCCGTCAGCATGAAATGTGAACCTCGGAACCCGAACGGTTTTGGGGCTTTTTATTTTTATGAAGCCAGTGATTGATTGTTGTCGCTCTGTTTTCATGTGAACAGAGATGGTCCTTTTTCAGAAGGATTTTTAGCAGAAGAAATACGGGCAGGAAGGGGCTACAGATACCCCGAATACACGCTGATTGCGGCGGAGAAATGTAGCCGCCTGTCCGTTGAGGATTGCATCCTGCAAAGTGGACATGTAACCCTAACTAACACAAATGACGAACCACTTTGCCTTATACAATATATAAATGAGCTTTGCACTGGGCATGCTCACTCAAAAAGTCGATGTAAGAGCCTCGGTTGAAAAGTTTGCTGCAAAGATAGAAAGCCCATTTTAAATAGGCGTGAACTACGGGCTTTTGTCGTGAATGTCGCGTTATGAAAACATAAATTAACAAATTTCTGACCATAAAAAGCCGTTATCCGGCCAATTTCGTCCCGAAAAGTGCACTTTTTGTCCTGTTCTGTGCAATTTTTGTTTTGTCCCGTGCCTGTGCCTATTGTTCGGCTGTTTCTGTTCTGGTTCATCCGTTCCCTTGTCTATCTTTTGTCCGTTCCCGTCTCAATGGAAGGACAGAAATGGCGGGTGAGAAGCCGGTCGCTGTTCTTCATCTTGCCTTTGGCATAATTCAGGGCAAAGCGGTCGCGGAAGCCGGCAGCCGTTGCCACCTCATCCAAGGTAGCCTTGGGATATCTCTCCTTGTAGCACTGTGCATGCTTCAGCCGGTAGGCATTGACGAAATTATAGAACCCCACCTCCGACAGATATTCTTTAGCCAGCGTCTTCTTTCCATATTCCATTTCAGCGATGACATCGGTTTTCAGCAAACTGGAGTTGAGATACATCCGTTCAATGACAGCCGCCACCTCCAGCTGATGGTGCATCCGCCAAAACCGCCACCCAAGTGTTTACTGCTTGCAAAGGTAATCCTTCCTGCAAGAGTTTTCCCGCTTCTTCCGGTTCTTTTATCTAATTTTGAGATATTTTTTCCGGCTGATTAATATTTGTTAAGTGTATGACTTCGATTGTAGAGCGCCACTGCTCAAGCCTCACAGATTTTAGAGGTCATGTTGCCGTGCCGCCCTCCCTTATATCCGTCAGTCTATTTTCAGATACCGGTTCACATACTCCTTCACAGCCTCTTTCAAGCCAGCCACGTTTACGATTTCCACATACGGTGCGTGGCTCAGATAAAACATTGTCAGCGGATACAGGTTGTACGTAAACGTCTGCAGTGTCCAAGTGCTGCTGTCGTAGGGCTTGATGCACGATGACAAGTCGGGATACAGTTCCTCGATGGCATTCTTTGCTTCCAGCTTCAGGCGCAGCTTCACGTCAATAGCCGTGCCGCCCGACATGTGGAAGGGGTCCATCTTCAGCTTCTGATGCCTGCTTTTATGCTCCCACGGCTCATCCAGCATCACCACTTTTTCAGCGCGTGAAATCCTGAACACCTTTACTTTGTCATGCTCCGCCTCATAGCAGTGCACATACTCGTTGCTGTCCATGTGGAAAGCCTCTACGGTGCGATTCTGGATAGTGCCGCTGTTTGAAGACTTATACCTCACGAGTCTCACCTTCCGCTCCTTCTGTATGGCATCCTTCAGAATAATCGTTTTGTCGTCCGTTTTACGCAGATTCTCCAGTCGGCGTCGGCGGATATCCTCGATGGTCGATTCATCCGTGATGGGTGCAGAGGCATTGTTCTTTCTCAGATACGTCGTTCTGTCTTTCAGATATACGATGTCATAAGGATACGGTTCAATGATGATACTCACCACGTTGTGCTCACTCACCGGTTTCAGCGTGACATATTTCCAGTAAGTCTCGCCAAACCATTCTTCTCCTATCCTGCTGATATAGAGCATGTATGCATCGAGGGTGGGCGAGAGGTTGTGCTTTTTCGACAGATGCTCCAGGTCGCTTTTCAGTCCCACCGGGATACCTTTGTCGTTCACACCCAAATACAAGATGCCGCCGCGGTTGTTCATCATGGCGCAGATGCCACGGAAGATGTTGTAAAACTGTCTCTGCTCTTTGGAGTTGCCCGGTGCCTCAAAGAAAGATGACTTAAATTCCTTCATGTCGTCCTCTTCGCCGAAGATGCCCTCCAGTTCGTTGGAGAGTTCGAGGGTAGAGTCGCCGTCGGTAACCACCGAAAGGCGGTTCAGTATCTGCCGCTTGATGCCCCTCAGCGTCTTGGTTTCCAGCAGACCGAAGAGGCGGTTGTACGACTGCACCAGCGAGGCCGTCTTGCTCAGTGTTTCATTCTCATTTTCAATGTAGGGGTCGAGGATGCTGCTTGTCTCGTCATAGCCTCTGGCAAAGCAAGACAAGATGGTCAGTATATCGGCGCCGTTGGTCACGGTCTCCTCATTCTTCAGATCCTCCGGAGCATCCACCGCAATCACCATCCTTCCCTCGTTGCTGTCGGCCTTTGCAAACAAGATAAGGGTCTTGATGTATTTGGCTATATATTGGCAATACTGGTCGTCCTTCTCGCTTTCGATCAGCGTGCAGAGGATGCGGATCACGGCGAGGATGCGGTAGCGGAGCATTGGGTTCACCTCGCGTGTAGTGCTAGAGTGCCGCTTTACGACTTCTAAAGTGCCCATTTACGAGTCGCAAAGTGCCGCTTTAGCTCCTCTATCTTGCTATGTTAACTATCTGCTACACAGTTTTCTTCTTTCGGTACTTTGTCGTTGGCTGAGAAGGTATGCTGTCAGGCATGCCTTTTTTTCTTCGTTGCGATTTATCTTCTTTCCATTGTTGTTCTTTCGACAAATAGTTTGATAGAATCTGCTGGCGGTGCAGCAGCTCCGTCTTGGCGTATGGCGCATTGCCAGGGGGGTGACCGCAGCTCACGTATCAGCTCACGTATCTGACTGAAAAATACGTAAAATTAAAAAAAAACGTAAATAGTGGGCAGTCTGATTTTTTTTGATTTTCTTTGTGCGTCCGTTGCCGGTTTTATGAGTGAAATCGGCAACGGAACGATGAAAAACCACTGATAACTAATATACATGAAAATAATGAAGAATACTACTAAAACAATCGCCTGCCTGGCGGCTTGCCTGTGCGGCTTTTCTGCAGCTTCGGCGCAGGATGCCGATTTCGACTTGGGAAGCCAGCGTTCGGAAAAGCAGGACGTGCTCGCTGTGCCCGGAAAGAAACTCAATCACCGGGGAATTGTTGTCAATCCAGTGCCTCATGAAATGAAACTCGACGAAAAGGGTGCATCGCTCCCTTTTGCCGGCGGCTTTTTGCTGCAGGGGAAAAAGACGTGGTTTGAAAAGGATGTCGACCTGCTGAACCTGTATGTCAGGGGAGAACAGTCTGACGGAACGGATGCCCGTCCGGGCAAGAAGGGGGAACGCATGGACCAGAGGGGACAGCGCCTCCAAAAGGAGGGCAGCGGGCTTGGCGGCAAGCTTGCTCGCAAGGCGGCTGTGAAACCGGTGCGGCTGGAGGTGGACTTCGGTGCACGGAAGGCAGCAGCAAAAGGGGTGAAGCAGGTATCGGGCGCTTATCAGCTGCGCATCTCTTCGCGAGGGGTGTCGGTGCTGGGCTATGACGAACGCGGTGCTTTTTATGCGTTGCAGACGCTGCGCCAGCTGATGGCTTCGGAGGCGGCGGCCGGAGGAAACCTGCCTTGTCTCACAATCAATGATTATCCCGACTTGCCCAACCGCGGTGTGGTGGAGGGCTTCTACGGCACGCCCTGGTCGCATGAGGTGCGCCTTTCGCTCATCGATACGTATGGCAAATACAAACTGAATACGTATCTCTATGGTCCGAAGGATGACCCTTATCACAGCTGCCCCAACTGGCGCAAGCCTTATCCTGAAAAGGAGGCGCAGCAGATTAAGGAACTGATTGATGCCTGCCGGCGCAACCGCGTGGACTTTGTGTGGGCCATCCATCCGGGACAGGATATCAAATGGAACGAGGAGGACTATGCTAACCTGGTGCAGAAGCTGGGCTGGATGTACGACCTCGGCGTGCGCTCGTTTGCCGTCTTCTTTGACGACATCACGGGCGAGGGTACGAATCCTGAAAAGCAGGTGGCGCTGCTCAACCGGCTGACGGATGACTTCGTGCGCACGAAGGGGGATGTGGCTCCGCTGATTGTATGTCCTACGGACTATTCGCGCCTGTGGGCGAACCCTTCGGAAGACGGTCCGCTGGCTATCTACGGCCGCCAGCTGTATCCTGAAATCAAGGTGTTCTGGACGGGCGACGTGGTGTGCAGCGACTTGACTCCGGAAACGATGAACTGGCTGAATTCGCGCATCAAGCGTCCGGGCTATTACTGGTGGAACTATCCGGTGACCGACTATGTGCGCCACATTCTGATGCAGGGTCCTGTCTACGGGCTCGATACCTCGCTCACCGACCGCGACCTCAGCGGCATCGTGAGCAATCCGATGGAGCATGGCGAGGCTTCGAAACTGGCGCTCTATGGGGTGGCCGACTATGCATGGAACACGGCTGCCTACAACCCGATGGACAACTGGGAACGCGGGCTGGTGGAGATGATGCCCGAGGCGCATGAGGCTTACCGCACGTTTGCTATCCACTCGTGTGACACGGAGAACGGTTACCGCCGCGATGAGTCGTGGGAGACGAAGACGTTCCGTGTGGCCAACTGGGATGAGGCGCTGGCGCAGGCTTTGTGGAATGAATATGATAAGGTGGAACGTACGCCTGCCATGCTCGAAAGGGGCTGTGACAACAAGGCGCTGCTGGCGGAACTTCGTCCGTGGCTGACGGAGTTCGGTAAGCTGGGTGTGCGCGGCAAACGGGCTATCGACCTGGCGCGCATCTATCGCGACGGCCGGGATAAGGCGGTGTTCTGGAATAATTATGTGGCGAATCTCATGGATGAGGACGCACGGAAGATGTATGAGGCTCACAAGCTGGGCACGATGAAGCTGCAGCCGTTTTATGAGAATGCCATGGATGATATGGCGTATGGATTTATGCAGCAGCTCACGGGTGAATTGCCGCTGGAATTCAAGGGTATGGGTTCGTTCAGCACGGCTCGTACGACGCAGGTCAAGCTGATGCTCGACGGCAAGGATGATACGTACTACACGTCGGGCATGTCGCAGGGTCCCGGTGCGTGGATTGGTGTGGACTTGGGTTGTGTGCGCGATGTGAAGCAGGTGGAGATTCTGCAGGGACGCAACTCGGTGGATGATGTGGACTACTTCGACCATGCGGTGCTGGAGGTTTCGGCGGATGGCAAGGAGTGGCAGCCGCTCATGGACGGACTGAAGGAGCAGTATGAAATCCGCTGGGAGGGCAGTGCGGTGAAGGCGCGCTATGTGCGTTTGCGCCGGCTGGATTCGAAGCGTCAGAATTATGCGGCTGTCCGTTCGTTTACGGTGAATCCGATTCAGCCCGAGAATCTGGGCTTCCGGGTGGAGGCTGCTGACCTGAAGCCGGTGCTCAGTGCTTTCGACAGCCGTCTGACAACGGCTTATGCGTGCCGCGGTGCTTTCTCGTTTGAGGTGAAACCGGACACACAGAAGTATTATCTGCTCTTTGGCCGGTTGGCAGGTGATGGCAAGAAAGCTGTCAAGGTGAGTCTTTATGCTGCTTCCGGCGAGCGGCTGGCGCAGTTGCCGGTCACTGATTCTTTCTTCGAACTGCCTGTCAGCGAGCATGTGGCTAAGGTGCAGATTGAAGGTGAAGTGGATGTGTATGAGGTGATTGCAGTGAAGTGATGCGGTGTGTCGCTGCCTAAGAAAAGGATACACTCCCTCTATGATATGTTGCCCCCGTCAAAGCATTGCGGAAACGCTGTTTGCTTTGGCGGGGGCTTTCTTCTTATTTCTTCTGCCGGATTGGAGAGGGTGGCGGCAGGTATTCTGTGCGCAGGGCGTTTATAGCGGTGCTTTCCGGTTGCTCTGTTGTGACTTTTCTCTGGCCAGTTTTTGCATATCTACCGCCACGTCGTCTTCGTCCACGATCTCGACGCCTGTCATGGTCTCGATGATATCCTCCATGGAGACTACTCCCCGGAGGCAGCCGTATTCATCCTCAATGACGGAGATGTGTTCTCTCTTTTCCAGCATCTTTTCCCAAATCTGATAGACCGATTCGTCTTCGTGGAATGACAGGATGGGGCGCATCAGTTCGGATAGTTTCTTCTGGAACTTGTCGTCGGAGAATCCTTTCAGTACGTCATCTTTCAATACATATCCGGTGATGTATTCTTTCGTTTGGTCGTAGACGGGGATGCGGGAGAAATTCCACGGCTTGTTTTCATAAAACTCCTTGAGTGTCAATTGCTGGAAGGCTGATTCCACTACGATGGATGGAGTCATGATTTCTTTGGCCTTGACGCCCGAAAGATGGATGCAGCTTTTGATGATTTTACTTTCCGATTCCCGGAACACGCCTTCGGTGGTGCCTACATCGATCATGGCCGACACTTCTTCACGGCTCACGGATACTTGGTTTCCTTTCGGAGTGAACACCTTGGTGATTAATTCGGAAAGGAGCACCAGCGGGTAGGTGATGAAGATGAGAACGCGGATGATGCCGGTAGACGGCATGGCCAGTGTGCGCCAATAGGAGGCTCCGATGGTCTTGGGTATGATTTCAGACAGCACCAGAATCAGCAGGGTCAGTACTGCGGATATCACTCCGAAGTATTCTTCTCCAAAGAGTTTGATGGACTCCGCACCCACGCCGGCCGACCCTATGGTGTGGGCGATGGTGTTGAGCGAAAGGATGGCTCCCACCGGACGGTCTACGTTTTGTTTGTATTGTTTCATCAGTGTGGCATTTTTGTTGCCTTGGTTTTCCTTCATCGAAATAAACGACATCGGTGTGGAAAGAAGCACCGCTTCGAGCACGGAACATAGAAATGAGAGTGACAGTGCACCCAGAAAATAAATTATGATTAAGATCATTTGTGATAATAATTTGTTGATAATGCGTTGTTTAAGTGTTCTCTTATCTGAATGTGCGGTCCGTGTGACTGCAGCATCAGCACGTCAGCATCAGCACGTCAGCAACTTGTGTGCCGTGTTTTTGGGACGTGATAAGAACAGGGTAGGGTGTATGGGAAATGAATTAAATCCGAAGGTTCCTCCAGAAAAGGTAGGGTGGGACATTTCTTCGGGGGATGGTTGTCGCCGGGGCGGCATGAGCCAGCGGCGAAGGTTGTCGGGACGACCACCGTTTGCCGGTAGCCGGCGGATGTGTGTTGCCTCCGAAGGAGCGAAGTGTATGTCTTGCAGCCGGAGTGAGTGCAGTCTGTTCTACAGCCGTTACTTCTTCCAGGGAAGAGGTGTCTGCCGCATGTACGCTGGTGTCCGAGAGCGAGACTATCGCTATGATGAGTGATATGAAAAAAGTTGGTATCATTGTCAGTTGCAAATATATGGATTATGGATGGATGTGGGTACAGGCCGATTTATTATTACGGAAGATTAAGTAAATTATTGCAAACTTAGGGTGGATAGTTTCTTTTCTGTTTCAAAATTGCTTTTAGATTCGTTCGCGCGCACGCATATTATATATTGTATATTCTTGCAGCCTGATTCGGACAGCT
>ERZ791889.53-NODE-53-length-107556-cov-16.797118_pt1 | contig 107556 bp, 84 predicted proteins | sample MGYA00510156_ERZ791889 | MGnify/ENA primary metagenome ERZ791889 (study PRJEB30046, sample SAMN00792108) | human gut metagenome | study: EMG produced TPA metagenomics assembly of the A metagenome-wide association study of gut microbiota in type 2...
ACAAACAAATCGTCAAAAACAAACAAATCGTCAAAAACAAACAAATCGTCAAAAACAAACAAATCGTCAAAAAAACAAGCAATAAGAGATATGAACCAATTACCGATTTTGCTCACCACATGCTCTGTTACCAGAAGAAACAAGATTCTGAGTAGCCGCTTCATTGTGCATGTACATTGGTTCAGCGGCTTTATCTGAATTCAGTTCCTTCTTTTTTTAACAGGCATTTTTCCCTTTAGCAGATGCAGAAGGGCCCCTTTTGGCAAATGCAGAAAGTCCTTTTGGCAGACGCAGAAGGGAGAGTTTTTATGTGCACACTCTTTTTTCAAGGGTGAACTGCACAAGGATGTTTCACATGTAAAAAATTTTAGGAATATGTTTTCAATTATCAGTATAATGTTTGCCGGAATCGGTTTCGGTTATTTGTTTCGGGGTGTGGGACTGCTGCAAAAAGTAGACAAAACCACTTCGCTCACTATTTTCCTGCTTCTCTTTGTGTTGGGCATTTCTATCGGTTCCAACCCGCTCATAGTAAACAATTTGGGCCGATTCGGATGGCAAGCAGCGATATTGGCTGTATTGGGTATGCTGGGCAGCCTGCTGGCTTCTTCGGCTGTGTTTCATCTGTTTTTCAAGAAAGGAGATAGAAAATGAAAGGAAGTTTGATTGTAGTGGCCGTTTTCTGTGTCGGCTGTTTATTGGGTGTTTTCTTTCAGGAACCGATGGATACGCATCATCTGTCGATGTACGTGCTGTATGCACTCATGTTTCAGGTGGGCATCGGCATTGGCGGCAACAAGAACCTGAAAGAGCTGTTGCGCAGCTTGCGCCCTAAGATGCTGCTCGTTCCCCTGGCAACGATTTCCGGCACCCTGCTTTTTTCCGCATTCGCCAGTCTGCTGCTCAGCAAATGGAGCATATTCGACTGCATGGCCGTGGGAAGCGGATTTGCTTATTACTCGCTGTCGTCCATTCTCATCACGCAGTTCAAGGAACCCACCATCGGCCTGCAATTGGCAACCGAGCTGGGCACCATTGCGCTGATGACCAACATCTTCCGTGAGATGATTGCGCTGCTGGGGGCTCCCGTTATACGCAAGCATTTCGGCACGCTGGCTCCTATCTCTGCAGCCGGAGTGAACTCGATGGATGTCCTGTTGCCTTCCATCACTCGCTATTCGGGGAAAGACATGATACCCGTGGCTATCTTTCATGGCATTCTGATTGACTTGAGCGTTCCGTTTTTCGTATCGTTCTTTTGCAGTCTGTAATCAGAGGAGGTTCAGCCTGCAAACAGAAGAGGTTCAGCCTGCAAACAGAAGAGGCCTTTCATATAGTTGCATTTACAACTTCCGCGCGCGCGTGACAATTCGTGACAATTCGTATTGCTGTCCGGACTGAACAGTCCGGCAATGTTACATGTCTGCCATGGACAGCCCCTTATATGAGAGGGCATAGCCCTTGAACTCTCCGGTAGCACGTAAGAATGCAGCAGCCTTTGTCTCCAGTACTTCCACGTCGATGTTCTCGGCCTTACGCTTTACCTCAAAGAAGGTGGCGGTTTCCTCCAGTTCGTTTTCCGCCACGATGTCAATCTCGTTTTCCCCCTTACGGTCCCACCAGCTTCCGATGCGGGTAAAGGCCTGCTTTTCTATCAGCACGCGCTTGAAATAGCGTTCAAGCATCAAGCCGCTGAAGGTCTCATAGTCCCGATTCACTATCGTTTTCACACTTCCATAGTTCTCTATCTCCAGCATGTAGCTGTATTTGTAGATGAAGCGGAACCAGAACGTGAAGAAGTTGTCCTCTATCGTATAGCGGACATTCTTGGTAGAACTCTTTTCAAAGAGGGGCTGCTTCTTAGCGATGACCTCGTACTCATTCTCCAGTTTGGTCAGGTATCCGCCAATTTCCTTGCCGATGACGTTCTCAATTTCCGAACGGGATGTCTTTCCCCGAGCAATGGCAGACAGGATTGAAAAATATATGCCGTAATCCTTACCGAACTCTTCTATCAGGATGGCTTTGCCTTCCCCCAGGAAGATGGAATCGGCTTTTATGATGTAGTCAAGCATGGCCGCCTTGCTGGTGGCTCCTGCATCCACCAGCAGTTGTACATACTTGGCCACGCCTCCCGTGAAAGCGTACAGAGCCAGCAAGTCTTCCGATGTATAGGCGGGATTATATTCCGCCAGAATTTCCTTCAGAACGCTGGGGGTAAACGGCCGGACGGTCATGAAGCGCGACTGACGGTTATACAGCGGCTCTTTCTTGTCCTTGAATATCTTGGTCATCATGGAGTATATCGAACCGCAGACTATCAGGTTTATGCGGGACTTCTGGCTATAAAGGTCCCATATGCGCTGCATATCGCTAAACACCGATTTGTTTACACGGAAAAATTCCTGAAACTCGTCGATGAAGAGCGTGATGGGGCGTTCTGCCGAGAGCTTCATCAGATATTCGAACACATCGGAAAAACGTTCCGGGCGTCCCATGGTTGGAACACCCAACTTGTTCTCTATCTCAAGGCGGTAATCCTCGCACAGGTCTCCTTCGGCTTTTCTGGCTACAAAGAAATACAGCATCGGCTCATCCTCGTAGGCCTTCCGTACGAGCATGGTTTTTCCGATACGGCGCCTGCCGGTCACGACCGTAAACTGGGCGTTCTCCCGCGCCTGTCTGCCTATCTCCTGCAGAGAGGCTATTTCCTCTTTTCTATCAAAAAATCTCATATTCTTGCCTATTTTATTAGATCCGTATTCCGAAACAGCCATTTCCGAAACGACGGTTTCTTTACTGCAAAAGTAGCGATTATTTCTGAATAACACAGACTTCGGTCGGATATGTTTATGGCAATTCGTGACAATTCGTGACAATTCGTGACAATTTTCTTGTTGATGGCTGTTTTACACCTCTTGACTTCACTACTTTTGTGACCAAAATTTGACCAAAATTTGCCCCAAAATAGCCCCAAAATAGCGTATATTATCGTATTTAAACGAGCTTAATTCCCCATAAAGACAGGCTATAAAACGAAAAAAAGGAGCTATATTTTAAATACAACTCCTTGATTATCAATGTGAGCGGTAAACGAGGCTCGAACTCGCGACCCCCAGCTTGGGAAGCTAGTGCTCTACCAACTGAGCTATTACCGCAAATCTTTTCATAAAACGCTGTTTTGATTTCATGAGACGCTGTTTTGATTTCATGAAACATTTCCAATTCCATAAAACGCTTTACCTACTTCAATAAGAACGGCTGTAAACAGGCATCGTTTTTTTGTCAACTGGGCAAAGGTAACTATATTTTTTATATTTCAAATGAATTCCGAAAAGAATTCGAAAAATTTGTTTTCTAACTCCTGCAGACACATCATTTGCCTGGATAAATTCCAATCCGCCGTGCTGCACAAAACAGACTCCCTGCATGAACAAATGGGCGCAGTGATTTGTTGGGGTGGCTCAATGAAGAAAACTGGATTTTACGTCAATCTGAAGATATAATTCTGAAGATATAATTCTGAGGATAGGAATCTGAGGATAGGAAACTGATGATAGGAAACTGAAGATATGAAGAAAAGAAAACCACTGCTGGCTTTCCTCTTGCTGAATCTGTCTGTGCTGGGAGTCCATGCACAGATTCCACTCAGTTTTGAGGAGTCATTGCAACTGCTGAAATCGGGCAACCGAAGTCTGAAGATGGCTGATAAAGAGATTAAAATAGCGAAAGCTGAACGAGACAAACTGAATGCTTTCTGGTATCCCTGCCTGCAGTCGTCGGGCTTGTGGATGCGGATGTCGGAGAAGATAGAGGTGAAACAGTCGCTGACGGCTCTCACCGATCCGGCCAAGCAGTTTATCCACTCCATTGTGCCCAAGGAGCAGTTTCTCTCGTCCATCCTCGACCAGATTGGTGCCACTGTCCTGTCCTTTCCCCTCACTCCCAGAAACCTGTCGGGGGTGAATCTGACGGCTGAATGGGTGGTGTTTGCGGGAGGTAAACGATTCCATGCCAATCAGATAGGCAGAGATATGGTGAACATGGCACAGGAAAACCGGGCGCAGGTATCGGCCACGCAGCAGGTGTTGCTCACGCAGCATTATTATGGTCTGCAGTTGGCCCGGCAGATGGAAGCCGTGCGCGAGGAGGTGTACCGGGGACTCCAGACGCATTATGAACATGCGCTGAAGCTGGAAGCTTCGGGCCTGATTGACAAGGCGGGAAGGCTGCTGGCGCAGGTCAACATGGAGGAGGCCAAACGGGAATGGGAGGCTGCCAGCAAGGAGACGAAGGTGGTGCAGCAGGCACTGAAGACGCTGCTCAACCGAAGCGAGGGCGACGAGGATTTCTGCCCCACTTCACCGCTGTTTATGAACGACAGTCTGCCGCCCAAATGCTTGTTTGAAATGCAGGTGGGCGGGGGCAACTACCTGCTTCGGCAGCTGGCTCTGCAGCAGCAAGTGGCCAAGCACGAGTTGCACATTGCCCAGAGCGGCTATCTACCCAACATTGCGGTGTTCGGCAAACAGACGCTGTATGCACATGGCATTGCCAGCAATCTGCTGCCGCGCACGTTTATCGGCATCGGCTTCACCTGGAATCTGTTCGACGGACTGAACCGGGAGAAGAAAATCAGGCAGGCACGGCTGACACGGCAGATGCTCGCCTTGGGACAGATGAAAGCGCTCGATGACCTGAAGGTGGGCATTGACCAGTGGTACACGCAGCTGCAGAAGGCGCAGGACAATGTGAAGGCGCTCAATGCCACGATTGCGCTGAGCGAGGAGCTGGTGCGCATCCGGAAACGGTCGTTTGCCGAAGGAATGGCTACGTCGGTGGAGGTGGTGGATGCCGAAAATCTGCTGGGGAAAGCCAAGGTGGCGCGTCTGGCTGCCTACTATGAGTATGACCTGGCGCTGATGAATCTGCTGGCGCTCTGCGGCATTCCGGAACAATTTGCTAACTATCAACCTAAACCATACTAATTATCAACCTAAACCATAAAATGAAATGAGAACATGGAACAAGACCCTTTCATGGGCATTCTTTATCGTCATGGCCGTCGTTGCGGTGTTTACTGTGCTGGGCATCGTCTTTATGAAGGAGCGGCCCCTGATTCTGCAGGGGGAGATGGAGGCCACTGAAATCCGCATCAGCGGCAAGCTTCCCGGACGCATTGATACGTTTCTGGTGCGCGAGGGCGACTGGGTGAAGCAGGGCGACACGCTGGTGGTCATCAACAGTCCGGAGGTGCATGCCAAATACCGGCAGGTGAACGCGCTGAAGGAGGTGGCCGAACTGCAGAACAGGAAGGTGGATGCGGGCACCCGCCGGCAGATTGTGGCCACTGCCTGGCAGCTGTGGAACAAGTCGAAGAGTGATCTGGCCTTGGCGCAGACTACCTATCGGCGCATCCGCACGTTGTATGCCGACAGCGTGGTGTCGTCTCAGCGGAAGGACGAGGTGGAGGCCGTGTATAAGGCAGCGGCAGCTGCCGAGCGGGCTGCCTACGAGCAGTATCAGATGGCTGTGGACGGGGCCCGCAGGGAGGACAGGCAGTCGGCTGCCAGCCTGGTGAATGCCGCACAAAGCACGGTGGACGAGGTGTCGGCCTTGCTGGTGGATGCCCGGCTCACGGCTCCCGAAAGCGGACAGATTGCCACGCTGTTTCCCAAACGGGGCGAGCTGGTGGCTCCGGGCACACCCATCATGAATCTCATTGTGATGGATGATATGTATGTGGTGTTCAACGTGCGCGAGGATTTGATGCCTCACTTCCGGATGGGGGAAACCGTGGAAGCTGACGTGCCGGCCATCGGCCGCAAGAGGGTGCAGTTCCGCATCGACTATATCAGTCCGCTGGGCAGCTTCGCCACGTGGAAGTCCACCCGGCAGGCGGGCAGCTACGACCTGCGCACTTTTGAGGTGCATGCGCGCCCGCTAAGCCAAGTCAGCGGCCTCCGTCCGGGTATGTCGGTGCTGCTCACCCTCAACGAATCAACAACTTTCGAATAAACGATTATCGAATAAACGATTATCGAATAAACGATTATCGAATGAATGAAATGAAAACATATTCTCCGTTCTGCTCCGTTCTTCGCCGGGAATGGAAACGAATGACCGATCGCCGCCTGTACTTCGGTGTCTGTGTCATTTTGCCTTTGTTTACCCTTTTCTTTCTGGCTACCATCTTCGGCAACGGACAGATGGAGAATATCCCTATTGGGGTGGTGGATCATGACAACAGTGCCACTTCGCGCTCCATTGTGCGGAGGATTGCTGCCGTGCCCACTTGCAGGCTGACGCGTCGTTTTGTTGACGAGACCGAAGCGCGCCGGGCGGTGCAGCAGAAGGAAATCTACGGCTATCTGTCCATCCCGCCCCTGTTTGAGCAGGATGCCCTCACGGGAAAGGATGCGGTGCTCTCCTATTACTACCACTATGCCTTGCTGGCCGTGGGCAGTGAGCTGATGGCGGCTTTTGAGACCTCGCTGGCGGAGGTGTCTGTGGCGCCTATCGTGCTCACGGCTGTGTCGCTGGGAGCAGACAAGGAGCAGATGGCCACGTTTCTGCTGCCGGTGCAGGCCAGCACGCACCCCATCTATAATCCCGGTCTGGACTATGCCGTGTATCTGAGCCAGCCTTTCTTCTTCGTGCTGCTTCAGATCCTCATCCTGCTGACAACGGTCTACTCCGTGGGCATCGAGGTAAAGACGCGGACGGCCCTCGGGTGGATACGGACGGCGGACGGAGACATGGTGCTGGCTGTGGCGGGCAAGCTGCTGCCCTACACCTGCCTGTTCATCCTCATGGGGCTGCTGGGCAACTATGTGCTGTTCGGCATAGAGCACATTCCGTTTGAGGGAAGCTGGTGGGAGATGAATCTCATGACGGCCCTGTTTGTGGTCTCCACCCAGTCGCTCGGCGTGTTCATCTACGCCCTGTTTCCCGTGCTTGCTTATATCATCAGTGTAGTGTCTATGGTCGGCTCGCTGGGCGCCACGCTGTCGGGCATCACCTTCCCCGTAGCCAACATGTATCCGGTGGTGAAGGGAGCTGCCACGCTGTTTCCCGTGCGCCATTTCACGGAAATCACGCAGACCCTCCTCTATGCCGACGGTGGCTTTGCTTATTTTTGGCCTTCGGCGGTGGCCCTTTGTGTCTTTCCGCTTTTGGCGCTGCTTTTACTCCCCCGGCTGAAACGGGGCATCGAAAGCCGGAAATGGGAGCACTTACAATAAGGAAGATATTTGGAAGTCTGAGAAAAGAATTTGGGAGTCTGAGAAGAATTGACTTGGGAGTCTTATTTGGAACAGATTGAATGTTATTGATAATGATATGAATAATGTTAATGATATTGATAATGATATTGATTTGATAATAATGACAATGATATGAAAACAGATAGCAAGTATAGGCAATGGGCCTTCATCATCCGCCGGGAGTTTCTCGCCGTCAGCACCCGACCGGCCGTGTTGCTGGTGCTGATGGGAGGAATCTTCCTGTACGGGCTGCTTTACAACTATATGTACGCTCCGAACAAGGTAACGGATATGCCGGTGGCTGTGGTAGACTGCTCTCATTCGCAGCTCAGCCGCAACTATATCCGCTGGCTGGAGGCTACGCCGCAAATGGAGGTGTACGGCTTGGCCGGCGATTTCCGCGAGGCACGGGAGTGGATGAAGGAGGCACGGGTGCAGGGCATTGTGTACCTGCCCCGCGACTTTGAGCAGCGGGTGTACAGGGGCGAAGAGGCGGTGTTTCCGCAATATGCCACTACGGCTGCCTTTCTGTATTTCGAGGCGTTGCAGGGAGCCTCATCGCGGGTGATGCTGGCGCTGAGCGAGGAGTGCCACCCCGATATTCTGCCCTTTCTTTCTCCGCAAGGAATGATTGCCGTGGCTATGGCAAAGCCTGTGAGAGTGGAAGGCACGGCGCTCTACAATTTCACCGAGGGATACGGCTCGTATCTGATTCCTGCCGTGATGATGGTCATCCTGTTTCAGACACTGCTGATGGTCATCGGGATGCTCACCGGCGAAGAGTGTTTCAGCGGCTCCATCCGGCTGTATACTCCTTTCGGCAGCGGGTGGAAGGCAGCCGGCCGGGTGGTGCTGGGCAAGATGCTGGTGTACGGCTCGCTCTATACTGTCTTTTCGCTCTTTCTGCTGGGACTGCTTCCGCATTTCTTCTCCATTCCTCACATCGGCAACGGAGGGGATATCGCGCTCATGATAGTGCCCTTCCTCATGTCCACCTCGTTCTTGGGACTCACGGCTTCACGCTACTTCACCGATGCGGAAGCACCGCTGCTGCTCATCGCTTTTTTTTCGGTGGGACTGATTTTTCTGTCGGGCATCTCCTATCCGCTGGAGCTGATGCCCTGGTATTGGCGGGCGGTGCACTATCTCCTACCCGCGGCTCCCGGCACCCTGGCTTTTGTCAAGCTGAACTCCATGGGAGCCAATCTGGCCGATATCCGCCCGGAATTCACCGCGCTTTGGGTGCAGACGCTGGTCTATTTCCTGACCAGTGTATGGGTGTACCGGCAGAAGCTGAAATGTGTATCGGCAAAAGTAGAAAAGTGTATCGGCAGAAACTGAAAAAGGGGGACAATGCCCCCTTTTCTTATAACCATTTCACAAAACGGCGGATGTACCAGTTTTTCACAGTCTGCGTGAGCAGGCAGTAGGAAAACAGGATGGCTATCAGCCACGGGAAGTAGCTCAGCGGCAGCGGTTGCAGTCCGATGGAGCTCCCGAAGGAGGTGAACGGAAGAAGAATGCCGACAGCCATGATGAGGCCCGTGAGACCGGTGACCTGCCAGGAGGCGCGGCTCTGGATGAACGGAATCTTCCGCGTGCGGATCATGTGCACAATGAGCGTCTGCGACAGGAGCCCCTCGATGAACCAGCCCGACTGGAACAGGGCCTGGTGCTCGGGCGACTGACAGCCGAAGGCATACCACATCACCAGGTAGGTAATGATGTCGAACACGGAGCTGATGGGCCCGATGAAGAGCATGAAGCGGCTCATGTCCGAAGCATCCCACTTGCGGGGCTTGCGCAGGTATTCGGCATCCATCCGGTCGAACGGAATCGTGGTCTGCGACACGTCGTAGAGCAGGTTCTGGATGAGCAGATGGATGGGCAGCATCGGCAGGAAAGGCAGGAAGGCACTGGCGGCCATTACGCTGAACATGTTGCCGAAGTTGGAGCTGGCGGTCATCTTGATGTACTTGGTGATGTTGCCGAACGTCTTTCTGCCTTCCAGCACCCCGTCTTCCAGCACCATGAGGTCTTTCTCCAGCAGGATGATGTCGGCGCTCTCCTTGGCAATGTCCACGGCCGAGTCTACCGAAATGCCGATGTCGGACTGGCGCAAGGCGGAGGCGTCGTTGATGCCGTCGCCCAGGAAGCCCACGGTGTGCTGCTGCTCCTGAAGGAGCTGGATGATTTCGGTCTTCTGCAGAGGAGTGAGCTTGGAGAAGACAGTGGTGTGCACCACAGCGTTCCGGCGGCTCTCCTCGCTCATGGCCGACAGTGCCGGTCCGGTGAGAGCATTGGTGGTGTCGATGCCCACCTGACGGGCAATGGTCTGCACCACCGCATCGTTGTCGCCCGAGAGGATTTTCACCTCAATGCCGTGCTCCTTCAGCTGGCGGATGGCACTGGCAGCCGACGGCTTGGGCGGGTCGAGGAAAGCCAGGAAGCCGATGAGCACCATACCGTTCTCGTCCTGCACGCTGAAATGACAGTCCTTGTCGATGTAGTTCTTCTGCGCCACGGCCAGCACCCTCATCCCCCGCCTGTTCATCTGCTCGCTTATCTCCTTCGCCTGCTGCTTCAGCTGCGGTGTGAAGGGCTGCACCGACTTATCAAACTCGGCATGAGAGCAGATGGCTATCATCTCTTCCACAGCCCCCTTGGTGATGATCTGCCGCTTGCCCTGCGCATCCTCAATCACTACCGACATGCGGCGGCGGGTAAAGTCGAACGGAATCTCGTCCACCTTGGTGTAATTGTCCTTCAGATGCTCCAGAGAGAGCTCCTGCACATGCGAGAGGATGGCCTTGTCCATCAGGTTCTTCAGTCCCGTCTGAAAGAAACTGTTGAAATAGGCATGGCGCAGAATCCGCTTCTCGGTGTCGCAGCTGCCGTCGGCATTGATATACTTCTCAAGCACAATCTGGTCGCAGGTGAGCGTGCCGGTCTTGTCGGTGCAGAGAATGTTCATCGCGCCGAAATTCTGAATCGCATTCAAGTCCTTCACGATGGTCTTCTTCTTCGACATGGCCACGGCCCCTTTCGAAAGATTGGCCGTCACAATCATCGGCAGCATTTCGGGAGTGAGCCCCACGGCCACCGACACGGCGAAGATGAACGCCTCGAACCAGTCGCCCTTGGTGAGTCCGTTGACCAGAAAAACGAACGGAATCATCACCAGCATGAAGCGGATGAGCAGAAAACTCACTTTACTGATCCCCTTATCGAAAGCCGTAGCAGCGCGGTGGCCCGAAATATTCTTGGCAATGGCACCCAGATAAGTGTGATTGCCGGTGGCCAGCACAATCCCCGTGGCCGAACCGCTCACCACATTGGTGCCCATGAAGCAGATGTTGTCCAGCTCCACGACACTGCCTCTCCCCCCTTGCTTCTCTTTCTGCACGGCACATTTCTCGATGGGCACCGACTCTCCCGAAAGCGACGACTGGCTGACAAAGAGGTCCTTTGCCTGCACCAGCCGGAGGTCGGCCGGTATCATGTCGCCTGCGGCAATCATCACCACATCGCCGGGCACCAGCTCGGCAATGCTGATTTCTTCGTCGGGCTGCCCCTCCCGCTTCACATAGCAGGTATTGGTGACCATCTTCAGCAGTGCGCCGCTCGATGCGCTGGCTTTCCACTCCTGACAGAAGCGGAGAATGGCGCTGAACACCACCATGGTGGAGATGACAACAATGGTAATCCAGTCCTGCTCGCCCGGCTCGGCCCAGAGCACATCGAGCACAAAGGAAATGATGAGTAGTCCGGTCAGCACCCCGATAAACGGATTGATAAAAGCTTGTATGAAGACCGAAACCGGATTCTTTCTCTTTTCGTGTTCCACCTCGTTCTTTCCATACAGCGATTGTCTGTGTTCCACTTCCGACACATGCAGTCCGCCCGGTGCTGTGTGGCAATAGCTATACAGCATGCTCAAGGGCTGTGCTGCTGCCAGAAACAACTTTTCGGCATTGAAGCCAACTACCTGTTCGCGTTTTTTCTTCTTCCACATAATGCTTCGTTTTTACTACAAGTTAATGACTCTAGTTTCGTTTAATCACTCTGTTTAATTCATCAGTCTGTTTATTTCATCAGTCTGTTTATTTCATCAGTCTGTTTAATTAATCAGTCATGTGTCATTAAAGACTCTGTCTCTTTATAATCACTCAATTTCTTTTCTCGCTGCAAAAGTAGAAGATAGCGGTCGGAAAGACCGTTAGAGGATCATTAGAATGGTATTAGAATTCTATTAGAAAAGCGATATGTGAAGCAAGCTGCAGGCAATGCAGAGCGATAAGACCAATCAATATGTGAAGCAAGACGTCAGACGGCAATGTGAAGCAAGCAGTCAGACGGCAATGTGAGGCAGTTCAACGATGAAAGTCGTGCCCCTTCCCTGCTCCGAATGGACGGTAATGCCTCCCTGATGAAGGTGGATGATCTTCTGCGAAAGCGTCATGCCGATGCCGTGCCCCTCTACCGACAGCTCCTGCTCGCCCCGGTAAAAGAGCGTAAAGAGATGCTGCTTGTCGGCTTCCGACATGCCTACGCCGTCGTCCGACAAGCGCACGATGGCACAGCCTTTCCAGGAAGAAATCTGGATAAACGAAGTGTGGTCGGCCGAATATTTGCAATTGTTCTCTATCAGATTAGAAAAAGCAATCGTAAGCAGATAGAGGTTGCCACTCACGGTAATGAGCCGGTCGTCGTCAGCTTCCTCCTGCTCAAAAATCAGTTCGATGTGATAGTCGGGATGCGCCTTGAGAATCAGTTCGCGGGCATCGAGCAACAGTTCGTCCAGGCGGATTTCCTGCATCTTTATCTGCTCCTTCTGATAGTCGGCCTTCGCCAAGTTCAAGAGTCCGTCAATCAGTTTCGTCATCCGCCGGGCATCCTGCAAAGCCTGTGCGATGGCCGTCTGATACTGCTGCTCCGTGCGCTCCTTCTGCAAGGCGAGGTCGAGCTCGGCCATGAGCGCCGCCAGCGGGGTGCGCATCTCATGCGACACATTGCTCACAAACATCTTCTGCGCTTGAAACGACACATCGAGCCGCTCCAGCAGCGCGTTGAAGGCCATACACAGCTCGCCCAGTTCATCTTTCTCATGGGCCACAGGCAGCCGGCGGTCCATGTAGCGCGCGGTAATCTTCTCCACTTCGCCCACAATGGAGCGGATGGGCCTCAGCGAGGAAGAGGCAAGATAATAGCAGGCCGCAAACAGCAGCGAGAGTCCCACGAGAAACAGCACACACAGATGCAGCCTGAGCTGACACAGGTTATCGTGTCCGTAGCCGTCGTAGGCCGCAGCCGTAACGATGTAGTCTTTCCCGGCAAAGCGATAGACCATGCCGACCGCCTGAAAGCGTCCCACGCAGAACTCGATTTCCTTCTCGCGCAGGATGCGGTCGATCATCGAAGGGCTTTCCTTGACGATGTCGTTCTGGATGGCATCGTGATAGAGCATCCGGAAACTGGGGTCGTAGACCGCCACCTCCACTTCGTTGATAAACTTCCGGTTGTTGAGATAGATGGACTGCATGGTGGCAGCATCTACCTGACTGTTGAGAAACAGATGGGCTTTGGTGATGGCCTCGCTCTTGAGGTCGTGAAAGAAAGTCTTGCTGCGCGTCTGCTCGCTGATAAAATAGATCAGCCCCATGCACAGCAAAAATACAGCAGCAATGACAACCGTATTCTGCAACGTAAGTCGGGTTCTTATCTTCATAATTTATCGCTTAGGATGAAACCCACCCCGGGCTTGGTGTGGATGAGCTTGACGTCGAATGTCTTGTCTATCTTCTTGCGCAGGTAGTTGATATAGACATCAATGAAATTGGTGCCGGTATCGAAGTGGGTATTCCACACCTTTTCGGCTATCTCCACACGGCTGATCACCCGCTCGGCATTTTGCACCATATACAGCAGCAGATTATACTCCTTGGGAGAAAGCTTGATGAGCACCTCCCGCCGCCGCACCTCCTGCAGTCCCAGGTGGATGGACAGATCGGCATAGGTAATCTGTTCGGGCGGACGGCTCACGGTGGCCGACTCCCTTTTCAGCAGCACCCTGACCCTCGCCATCAGTTCGCGGAAGTCGAACGGCTTGGTCATGTAATCGTCTGCTCCGGCATCAAAACCGTCCAGCTTGTCGTCGGTAGAACCCAAGGCGGTGAGCATCAGCACAGGAATACCGGCATTCAGCTTCCGGATCTCCTTGCACAGCTCAAACCCGTCGAGCTGCGGCAGAATGATGTCGGAAATCACCAGCTGAAACGTATGCGAGCGGAACAGGCGCAAGGCCATCCGTCCGTCGTAGGCCACCATCGTGTGATAGCCGTTCTCTTCCAACCCCTTCTGCAGCAGGTCGGCCACTCTCTTCTCGTCTTCTACTATCAATATGTGCTGCATAACTCTTGTGTGCTATATGTGCTGCTTTTCAGCATCCCGTTGCAAAGATGAAAATCTTTGTGATAATACCCAACTAAAAAATCAGAATCTATTTTATATTTTACTAAACCGCCCGTTTATATTTTGCTAAACCGCCCGCTCGCATTAACCTTTTTTTAGTTTGCTTCCTTGCATTGAAAAACCAGCAACCGCCACACGTATATTAAGGTATCATTCTGTTCCTATTAGGAGTTAAATCAATTAAAATTGGTTGATAATTCTTCAATAAAGCGAGAAATACAAATCTTTTTCATTAAGTTTGCAACATAAAAACAAAAACAGCTGAATGGCAGTTTAAAAGAGGTTCAAGCTGCCTGACGGTAAAAATAAACATGATTGTAGAGCCTCGTTAATCTAACTTATATATGAAAGTAAAGCACATCTTTCTATCGGCCTTTATCGCCCTCTCTGCAACAGGCGTCCAGGCACAGTCACTTTCTCCTTCTACCAAAACTCATTGGGACAAGGGAACCCTCGTAGTAGAAACTCCCGAACGTCCGGCTGGCCAACAGCATGTACTCGGACTGAAAGCTCCCAAAATGCAGACCGTGCGTGTGGGATTCGTAGGCTTGGGTATGCGCGGTCCTTGGGCTGTGATGCGTTTCTGCCACATCCCGGGTGTGGAAATTGTAGCTCTCTGCGACTACGAAGCAAACCGTGCAGAAGACTCACAGAAGTATCTGCGTGATGCAGGTATGATTCCGGCCGACATCTACTCCGGCGAAAAGGGATACGAAGAACTCTGCAAACGCTCAGACATTGACTTGGTGTATATTGCAACCGACTGGAACCACCACTTCCCGGTGGCTAAGTTTGCCATGGAAAACGGCAAGCACGTGGCTATCGAAGTGCCGTCGGCCATGAACCTGGAACAATGCTGGAACTTGATCGACTTGTCGGAACAGACTCGTCTGCACTGCTTCATCCTGGAAAACTGCTGCTATGACTATTATGAAATGAATGCCTTGGCTATGGCTAAGGACGGTGTTTTCGGTGAAATCATCCGCGCAGAAGGTGCTTACATCCACGAACTGTCTGCCTTCTGGAAGGCTTACTGGAAAGATCCGAACGACAACGACAAGGACAACCTGCACTGGCGTATGAAGTATAACATGGAAAACCGGGGCGACGTGTATGCTACACACGGCCTTGGCCCTGTGGCTCAATGCATGGACATTCACCGCGGCGACCGCTTCACTACACTCGTAGCTATGGATACCAAGAGCTTTGTAGGTAAGGAATATGTGAAGAACCTGACCGGTAAAGAACCGAAAGAATTCCGCAACGGTGACCATACTACTACGCTGATGCGTACAGCCAACGGTAAGGTAGTGGAAATCCAACACAACGTAATGACTCCGCAGCCCTACAACCGTCTGTTCAAACTGACAGGTACCAAGGGTTATGCAACCAAATATCCGACTCCCGAATATGCACTCTCTGGCGATGCAATGAAGGACACTGGTGCGCCCAACATGGACGACATCAACGCACACGGCTTCCTGAATGCTGACCAGAAGAAGGCTTTGGAAAAGAAGTATTATCATCCGATCCTGACTAAGTTCGGCGAAAAAGGACGTGCTATGGGTCATGGCGGTATGGACTACATCATGGATGCCCGCCTGGTTTACTGTCTGCAAAACGGTCTGCCTCTGGATATGGACGTTTACGACTTGGCAGAATGGTGCTGTCTGTCGGAACTGGGTGCCATCTCTATGGACAACAACTGCGCTGCCGTTACATTCCCCGATTTCACTCGCGGCCACTGGAACGACGTGAAAGGCTACAAACATGCTTATGCTCCTGCTGAAGAAGAAGCTGCTACAGAAGCCAAAGCTGAAGCATACACTGCTGCTCAGAAAGAAGCTGCCAAGGCTTGCAATCTGTGGACTTTGTATGACAACGTGAAGAATGCTACTGATGCCAAGGCTAAAGCTAAAGCTCAGAAAGCTTACGACCGCGCTAAGGTTAAAGCTCACAAGCAACTTGCTAAAGCGGTGAACGCTAAATAACATACGGCTGAGTATAATCAGACAAGTTACTGAATATAATCAGACAAGTTACTGAGTATAATCCAAACAGAATCCCCCTGCTGCAGAGTTGCGGCAGGGGGATTTTTGTTTGCAGTTGAGTGTAGGCAATTGCGTGTGGTTAGCCTATCGAGTATGGTCAGCCTATCGAGTAGATTGTGGGTGGTTAGCCTAAATGGTATAGCGATCGAGATAGGCCTGCAATTCCTGCTTCGCGCTGTCGGCCACAGGTATATACTCCTTTCCGAACACAATCCGGCCTCTATCCATCACCCGAATCTTATTCTTTTGCACCAGAAACGAGCGGTGCACCCGCAGGAATCGGTCGGAAGGAAGCTTTTCCTCCATCGACTTCATGCTGAGCAATGACAGAACAGGCTTCGATACTCCCTCAAGATGAATCTTCACATAGTCCTTCAGCCCCTCCACATACAGAATCTGTCCGATGTCAATCCGCATCCACTTGTAATCACTCTTCACATAAATGCAGTCTTCTGCCAAAGCTGGCTCATCCCTGCCGCCAGCGGCTTTCTGCTTCATTTCAAACCACTGCGACGCCTTGTTCACCGCCTGCAGAAAATCAACGTAACTGATGGGCTTCATCAAATAATCCAAGGCATTCACCTTATAGCTGTCCACGGCATACTGATTGAAAGCAGTGGTGAACACAATCCGCGTATCAGGAGATACCATTTTCGAAAATTCCAGTCCGTTCAATTCGGGCATCTGAATGTCAAGAAACAGCAGATGCACCTCCCCGTGCTGTGAAAGGCCGTACATGGCTTCCACCGCACTGGCATAAGCGCCTGCCAGACGGAGACAATCTGTTTTCTCGACATAACTTTTCAGCAACGCAAGAGCCAGAGGCTCATCATCTACAAGAACACAATTCAAAATCATCGTTCGCGGGTTTGTATGGTTAATGAAGAAAGAAAGACTTTGCCGCTGTCGCGCAACCCCTGCTCCCATTCGTATCGTTCGGGATACAAGAGTTCCAGCCGGCGGGTCACCTGCCTCAGTCCGACCCCGCTCCCACTCTGATCGCTGGCCGACTTCGGATGATGGCTGTTCATAATCTCGCACTGCACAGTGCCGTCGGTGTGACCCACAATCGAAATGGAAATAAAGCTGGGGCCTACAGGACTGATACCGTGCTTGAACGCATTTTCAATCAAGGAAATGAAAAGCAGAGGGGCAATCCTCAAAGTATCATCAGGATCCGTCTCCAGACGCACATGCAAATCTACCTGCTGAGACAGCCTTATGCGCATCAGAGAAACATAGTTGCGTATGAAATCCAGTTCCTGACTGAGCGGCACATAGGCCTGCTGATTGTCATACAGCACATGCCGGAGCAGCTTGCTCAGCTCCTGCACCGCCTCCTGTGCCCGGTCGCTGTTGAACGCAATCAAGGCATAGATATTATTCAGCGTATTCAGCAGAAAGTGCGGATTCAACTGATTTTTCAGGTTCTTCAGTTCGGCTTCCGTCTTTTGCTTCTCAGCCTCCATCAGCTGCTCTTCGGTCTCCCTCCAGCGCAGACTGGTACGGATGGCAGCTCCCAGCCCGGCCACGAATACCATCATGCCCACATCGCGCAAATAGAAAATCCAGCGGGGTGGAAAATGACGGATAGCATCGGGAGGCGGCGGAGCGGAGAAACTCTCCATCAACCCGTGCAGCAGCACACTGAAGCAAACGACAGCCACCGCGTTGACCAGCACATACTGCCGCATTTCATGACGAAACAGATAGCGGGGCACCAGCCACAGGTAGTTCAAATAGAAAATGCAGAGATAACAGGCCGGTACACAGCTGTGGAGCAGGAACCGCATCCAGTTGACATCACTGCGCCGGTCGATAAAGACCAGCGGAAAACCAAAGATAAGCAACCAGCTGACTGTGTGTATGCCCATCTCCAAACATCGGCGCTGTAAAAATAACTGTTTCATTCAGACAAAGATAAGAACTGATTCATTGAGACAAAGATAAGAAAGATTCAGGAAAATACTACTATTTTTCTCACTCATACCGCAGGGCTTCTATCGGATCGAGCTGAGCCGCTTTCTTGGCTGGATACCACCCGAAAAACACCCCGGTGAGTGTGCATACGAGAAAAGAAAGCAGTACACTCCAAGGCTGGATGAAGACGGGCCAATGAGCCACTGTCTTGATGAGGATGCTTGCTCCGCAACCCAGCAGCACACCTATCAACCCTCCCGTGATGCTGATGAGGATGGACTCGATGAGAAACTGGCTCAAGATGTCTATGCCTCTGGCACCAACCGACATGCGCAACCCGATCTCGCGCGTACGCTCGGTAACGGACACATACATGATGTTCATGATACCGATTCCACCCACCAGCAGTGAGATACCGGCAATGCAGGCCAGCAACGTAGTCATCAGGTCGGTCGTGGAATTGAGCATGCTGCTCAGTTCCTGCTGCGTGCGGATGGTGAAATCGTCTGCGTCTGCCTCCTTCAGCTTGTGCTCGCGCCGAAGCACAGCCGTTATTTCGTCTACCGCCTTATCCGTCAGGTCTTCAGTGAGCGCCGAAGCAAAAACACCGCTCAGATAAGTCTGCGAAAGCAGCCGTTTCATCACCGTGCTGTAGGGTGCCAGCACCACATCATCCTGGTCCATCCCCATGGAGTTGTAGCCTTTCGATTTCAGGATGCCCACCACCCGGAAAGGAATCTGATTGCAGCGGATCACCTTACCGATGGGGTCGCTGCCATCGGGAAAGAGGTTGTCGACAATGGTCTTGCCGATGACACAGACCTTGGCTGCCGTGCGAATATCCTCTTCGGTAAACATCTCCCCCTGCTCCACCGACAGCTGGCGGATGGTGAGATAATCCATGCTTACCCCACTCACCGAAGACGGATAGTTGTGGCCGCCCGCAATGAGCTGCCCCGATGCCGACACATTGGGACTGATAGCTAAAAGATAAGCACACTCCTCGCGCAGCTTTACATAGTTTTCCAATTTCAGCGTCTGCATGGCCGAAGGGTCCTGCCGCACCCCGCCCCGCATCTCGGCTCCCGGATGAATCATAATCATGTTTGAGCCCATCTCGGCAATCTGCTTCTGAATACTTTTCTTCGACCCTTGCCCGATGGCCAGCATCGCAATGACAGAAGCCACTCCTATAATAATCCCCAGCATGGTGAGAAACGCCCGGAGTTTGTTGTTGGCCAATGCCCGAATCGCTATTTTAAAAAGATTTGTTCCGTTCATAATTTTCTTGTTTCATTTTTTGGCTCACTCATCAGTCGTCGTTGTTCTACTGATCAGTCATCATTATTCTTAGGCAAGGCTGCCAATGCCTCGGCTGCCGAAAGAATGTTCGGGTTCTGGATATCTTCCACCACCCGTCCGTCGCGCAAGCGGATATTGCGGCTGCTATACTGCGCTATTTCGGGATTATGGGTCACAAAGACGATCGTGCGCCCCTGGGCATGCAGTTGCTGGAATAGCACCAGAATCTCAAACGAGGTGCGGGTATCCAGATTACCGGTTGCTTCATCCGCCAGAATCACAGCTGGATGATTCACCAACGCCCGAGCAATGGCCACACGCTGCATCTGTCCGCCCGACATCTGGTTCGACTTATGCTCCAGGCGGTCGGCCAGTCCCACTGCCTTCAATGCCTCCACCGCCCGCTCTCTCCTCTCAGTGGCCGAAACCGATGCATTATACATCAGAGGCAACTCCACATTTTCCACGGCCGTAGTTTTGGGCAGCAAGTTGTAGTTTTGAAAAACAAACCCGATCTTGCGATTGCGCAAGATGGCCCGCTGCGGCTTGCTCATGGTGCGCACAGACACGCCGTCGAGCAGATACTCTCCGCTGGTGGGCGTATCCAGGCAACCCAACGTATTGAGCAAAGTGGACTTGCCCGAACCGGAAGTGCCCATTATCGTAACAAACTCTCCTTCATGAATGGTAAAGGAAACACCGCGCAAGGCATGCACTGTCTCATCCCCCACCCGAAAATTCCGCTTGATGTGTTGCAGTTCAATAATCTTCTTCATTGCTATCTGCTGTTTACCGGTTTATTGACTTTAATTGATGCTGGTCATTTATTCTTCTACTTATTTACTCTTCTTTCGATTGCTTCCCGGAGGGCCCGGCATGAACGGACTCCTTTCACCGCTGGATGCAGCAGCCTCTTCACCCGCAACAGACACAGGCTGGCGAACAATGGCCTCGGACACAATCATGGTGTTTTCGGCCAGCCCACTCACAATTTCAGTTTTGCTGCCATCGCTCATACCCGTCTTCACCGGATGAGCCGTAAAGGTCTGGTTATCGAGGGTCCATACCTTCGGGCTTGCCTGACAGTCTACAATGTTCCGGTTCCCCACCATATCCTTATGGGGAGTAAACCGCAAAGCCTTGTTGGACACCGTGAGCACGTTTTCGCGAACCAACGTATAGATGGTAGCATTGGCCGTCAACCTTGGTTTGAGTTTCAAGTCCGGATTCTCGGCCACAATAACCACTTCATACGTAACTACCGTTGTGCTGCCAGTAGCAGACGAAGTGCTGGAGCTGTTTGTACTGCCCAACCGCACCTGCCGCACAGTGCCTTCAAAAACATCATCAGGATAAGCATCTACAGTAAAAGTCACCCGTGCCCCTTCCACTACATCAGCGATATCCGCTTCATCTACATCGGCCACCACCTGCATCTTGGTCAGGTCGGCTGCAATCGTGAAAAGTGTAGGAGTTTCAAAACCGGAAGCCACCGTCTGTCCCTCTTCCACATCACGGCTTGTCACCACACCGTCGATAGGCGAAGTAATGGTAGCGTACGACAGATTGCGTTCAGCCTTGGACAAAGCTGCCTTACTCTGTTCCCATACACTACGAGCTCGTTCAAAATTATACACCGCCTCCTCATAGTCGGTGTCGCTTATCAATTGTTTTTCATGCAGAACACGCTTACGTTCATAGCACTTCTGCTGATAATCATACTCAGCCTTACTGCCGTCGTACGTAGCCCGAGCCGACTGAAGTTCGCTCTGCAGCGTTACCTTATCCATTTCTGCAATCAGCTGACCTTTTTTCACCACAGCATTGTAGTCTACATAAATTCGATCAATAATGCCCGACACCTGCGTACCCACTTCCACTTCCGTGACAGGTTCAATTGTCCCTGTGGCAATGATATACTGGTTGACCGTGGCACGGACGGCTTTTTCGGTGGCAAAATCAACCACACTTTTATGTTTCTGCCCGCTAAGACTCCAAAAGGCCACTCCCCCTGCCATGCAGGCTGCTGCAGCGATACAATACAATGTTTTCTTTCTCATAATAATACTTGATATAGTGCTTTAATAACTTCTTTATACATTCAGCATTGAAAAAATGCCTTTATGATTTCATAACTTTTTTATCATTTCAGCATTGCAGAAACTTCTTATAATTTCATCGGCTGACCAGCATAAAAGTCGAGCAGGGTTTCATTCAACATAGCCATATATTTAGCCTGAATGCACTGTTGCTGAGCGCTGAGCAGATTGTTCTTCTCGGTGAGCAACTCCAGGGTGTTTTTCATGCCTAAGTCGAACTGTTCACTCACCATCTCATAGCTGGTGCGGCAACTTGCCAGCTTGCTGTCAGCCGCCACGTATTGCTGCTGGGCATTGCTGGCCTCCATCCACAGGCTTTCGATGCTTTTATAAAGTGCCTTCTGCTGGTTGACAGACTCCAGTACGCTACTGTCGTATTGCAGACGCGCTTTCTGCAAGGCACTTTTCCGCTGACGGTTGTCAAAAAGAGGAATGCTGACCGTCAGCCCAATGCTGTTGTTCCACCCATCCTTCATCTGTCTACTCCAGCTTTGACTACAGGCACTGTTGGTCATGCTCCCGGCCGAAGCATTCAGACTCAAGGTAGGCGAGTACCCGCCTTTGGCCACCGCAATGTTCAGCCGGGCATTTTCAACGCTGAGCTTGCTGCTTTGAATTTCCGGACGCAAGGCCAATGCCTGCTGATACACTTCCTGACAAGATGGCAGCGGCTGCAACACCTCTCCATCAGTATCTGCAGGAAGAACCAATTCCAGTTCAACATCGGGTTCCAGTTCCAACAACTGCTTCAGCTGCAACCGGTAGTTGCGCAAAGCATTTTCGGCAGTCACCAGCTGATAATGGTCATTACCGACTTGTGCCTCCAATTGGGCACAATCGGCTTTAGAGAGATTGCCCTCTTGAAAAAGCACTTTTCCCCGTTCAAAGGTTGCCTGACTCACCTCCAACGTCTGCCGGTTCACTTTCACAGACTCCTCAGCATACAACACCTGAATATAAAGCTGAGCAATCTGTTCTTGCAGCGAATTGGCAGTCTGAGCCACTTCCAGCTCGGCTATCTGCCGACTGGCTTTCTTTTGTTTGAGAGTGTTGCGACGCTGATTACCGTCCCACAACGTCCACTGGGCATTCAGCCCATAACTTCCGTTGTAGGTTGTCTTGTTATTGCTGCTGATAATCTCCGTGCCGCTCACCGTACTGCTTTTCTCCTGATAAGGGCGGTTAGTTACGTTCTGCCCCGTGTTGAAAGATAAATTGGGAAACAAGGCTGCCCGTGCCGACCTCACATCAACTTCACTCTCCCGACCGGCAATCTGGCTCTGCTGTAACTGAATATTTTTCTCCAATGCATACTCTATGCAATCGTTCAGCGTCCATTTCTTGACCTCCTGCGCGGAAATGGAAGTCAAGCCAACCAATGCCTCAATCATGACCCAATATACAACTCGTTGTCTCATTCTTTTTTACATTTAAATTGGTTTACATGTTGCAAAAATAGAAGAGAGTGAGAGCGATCACAATTGAAATAGACGAATGCCGCTTTTTTCAAGATGAAACATAGGAAAACTGAGGACTAATCTTTCTCATACAATTCTATAGGCAAGCCATCAGGATCTTGAAAAAACACAAACCGTTTCTGAGTATATTCGTCTATCCGAATAGGTTCATGAGAAATTTGCATATTATCCAACTCTCGAACAGCAGCTTCCATACTATCAACTTCAAAGGCCAAATGCCTCAACCCAGCAGCTTCCGGATGAGTCAGACGTGCAGGAGGTTCGGGGAAAGAGAACAGTTCGATGATATATTCGTTGCCTAAAGCCAAATCAGTCTTGTAGGATTTTCTTTCTTCCCTGTAATGTTCTGCAATGATACGCAGACCTAAAATACGAGTATAAAAGTCCAAACTGCGCTTGTAATCAGAAGAAATAACGGCAATATGGTGTATTTTATTGATGTTCATTGTTTTTGTCTATATTAGATTCTAATTTATACGCAAATAGTGGCATTTGCTGAAGAACTAAAAGCAAGTCCAACAGTACCCCTCCGTGTAGCCTGCAAAAAAACGCATACTAATGAATGTGGTATGAGCAAGTGGGCATCAATCAGGTGAAGCGTCTAAGCCGTTATATCTCCAATTCAAGAAGATACTGCTTGTCCTTCGGCAGCGATGAAGATACCAAACGGAATGGCATACTTTATACACTAGCACTTGCATGCAGGATGCACAAAGTCAATATGGCTGAACCGGCTTTCGCCGGTTCTATTGTTTAACTCTTAATTTTTTGATAAACATTTACCGAAGTATTGAATGCTTATTCAATTAAAAAAACTAACTGATAAGACTCAGAGTAAAATTTTTCTCTGAAAGTTTTCACGAATCATCTACTCCACAGTAACTGATTTAGTCAGGTTACGCGGTTATCTGCATCTTTTCTTTTACACACTGCCAGTGATATGCCAATAGTTGTAAAGGAATGACGGTTAGATGAAATTCATCATCCAGCATACTAATGCCGGCACTATCGTATCCATATGGTATTCCAAACGTTCAATCCGCTGATCAATATCGGATAAGTTTGGCAATGTCCAATATATCCTACAATTCCACACATATTCTACAGATCAAGTTATTGTTCATTTTAATTATTTTTTGAGAAAAGTGATAGTTTGCTTCAGTTATTGGTACTCGCTCCAGGAGGTTATAGATAAGTCATCTATCTCTACAGTGCTAAAAGCTTCGATGAAGGCGCTAGCCAAGCGAGCATTGGTAATTAGCGGAATATTCAAGTCAACGGCTGTACGACGTATCTTGTATCCATTGGTCAGTTCAATAGGCGTCAAATTCTTCGGAATATTGATGACCAGGTCTATTTCTTTTCTGTGAAGCAAATCTATAGCTTGCGGCTGTCGCGGTTCATTCGGCCAATACACGGTAGTATTGTTCACACCATTCTCCGTCAGAAAAGCAGATGTCCCACTGGTAGCATATAGTGCATAACCTTTCTGCTGCAAAGTGCGGACCGCCTCGAGCATGGCCACTTTTTGCTTAATACCACCTGTACTCAGCAGTACTCCTTTCTGAGGAATACGATATCCCACAGAAAGCATGGCTTTCAATAATGCACACGAGGAATCTGTGCCAAGGCAACCGACTTCACCAGTAGAGGTCATATCAACACCCAATACTGGGTCAGCATTTTGCAGACGGTTAAAAGAAAACTGACTGACCTTGATACCCACATAATCAATGTCGAACAAACTCTTATCTGGTTTTTTCACATCCAATCCTAACATTACACGCATGGCTATTTCTATAAAATTAATCTTTAATACTTTACTGACGAAAGGGAAAGAGCGAGAAGCGCGAAGATTGCATTCTATGACCTTGATTTCATTGTCGCGGGCCAAAAACTGAATGTTGAATGGACCTGATATAGAAAGTTCGCGAGCAATTCGGCGGCTGATGCGCTTAATCCGCCGCATGGTTTCTACATAGAGTTTCTGAGGCGGGAACTGAATGGTGGCATCACCGGAATGTACTCCGGCATATTCCACATGTTCGCTGATGGCATAAACCACTATCTCACCTCGACATGCTACCGCATCCATTTCTATTTCCTTGGCTTCTTCTATGAAACGGCTTACTACTACAGGATGCTGTTTAGACACGTGTACAGCCAGGTCTAAGAACCGTTCCAGTTCTTCTTCATTGGAACAAACGTTCATGGCAGCTCCACTTAGCACGTACGACGGACGCACCAGTACCGGGAAACCTACTTTTTGTACAAAATCCTGGATGGCCTCCAACGAAGTCAAAGCACGCCACTCCGGCTGGTCTACCCCGATGCGGTCCAGCATAGCCGAGAACTTGTCGCGGTCTTCTGCCCGGTCTATGCTGGCAGCACCGGTACCCATAATCCTGATTCCCTGCCGGTCGAGTCGGAGCGCCAGGTTATTGGGTATCTGTCCGCCGGTGGAGACAATCACCCCTTCGGGCTGTTCCACCTCCAGAATATCCATCACCCGTTCAAATGTAAGTTCTTCGAAATAAAGGCGGTCGCAGATGTCATAATCCGTAGAGACCGTTTCAGGATTATAGTTAATCATTACGCTTCGGTATCCTTCTTTCCGCAGAGTCTGTAGTGCCTGCACCCCGCACCAGTCAAACTCTACGGAAGAACCAATGCGATAAGCACCTGAACCTAGAACAACGATTCCTGGCTTAGTCCGGTCGGCTGTTATGTCATTTTCTGTACCATTATAAGTAAGATAAAGGTAATTGGTCTGAGCAGGATATTCACCGGCTAATGTATCGATTTGTTTGACTACCGGCAAGATGCCATACTGCTTTCGAAAAGAGCGTACAGCCCCTACTGCCGATTCATTGTCTTGCAGAGTATCCAATCCGATGGCACGAGCCACTTGAAAGTCAGAGAATCCCAAGCTTTTCGCTTCCTGCAATAAATCCGGTGGGAGCGTATCCAAGGTATAATTTTCCAATGCTCTCGAAGTATTTACAATATGTTGTAATTTATGTAGAAACCACCGATCGATGCGCGTTTTTGCATGGATTTGCTCTACATCATATCCAGATTGCATCGCCTGACTGATGACAAAGACCCGCATATCTGTAGGCTCGCGCAAAATTTTATCCACATCAGCTATCATCCGTTCCTTGTTTTGCACAAACCCGTGCATACCTTGCCCTATCATGCGCAATCCCTTCTGAAAAGCTTCTTCAAAAGTTCGTCCGATGGCCATCACTTCACCGACCGACTTCATACTGCTGCCCAATACACGGCTTACGCCATGAAACTTGCCCAAATCCCACCGAGGTATCTTGCACACTACATAATCCAAGGAGGGCTCAAAGAAAGCAGGTGTAGATTTCGTCACTGAATTCTGCAGTTCGAACAATCCGTATCCCAACCCTAATTTGGCAGCAACGAAGGCCAGCGGATAACCAGTAGCCTTCGAAGCCAAAGCCGATGAACGACTCAGACGAGCATTGACCTCAATCACCCGGTAATCTTCACTTTCCGGGTCGAGCGCATACTGCACATTGCATTCGCCCACAATTCCAATGTGACGGATGATGCGGATGGCCAACGAACGCAATAAATGATATTCATGGTTTGTCAATGTCTGCGAAGGAGCCACTACGATGCTCTCGCCGGTATGGATGCCCAATGGGTCGAAGTTCTCCATATTGCATACAGTGATGCAGTTGTCATACTGGTCACGTACTACTTCGTATTCAATTTCTTTCCATCCTCTCAGGCTCTTTTCCACTAAAACTTGAGAAGAAAAGGCAAGTGCTTTTTCGGCCAAAGCCTGCAGCTGACTTTCATTGTCACAAAATCCACTGCCCAATCCACCCAAGGCATATGCTGCACGGAGAATGACCGGATACCCCAGGGCTTCTGCAGCTCGTTTAGCCGCTTCTACTGTATCAGCAGCATAGCTCTGGATAGTCTTTACCTTTATCTCGTCCAGTTTTCGTACGAACAATTCCCGATCCTCGGTATCCATAATGGCCTGTACCGGAGTTCCCAATACCTGCACGCCCCATTTCTCAAAGACTCCTTTTTTGTAAAGTTCTACACCACAATTTAAGGCCGTCTGACCGCCAAACGACAGCAAAATACCATCGGGACGTTCTTTCTCGATGACCTTTTCTACAAAAAAAGGAGTGACCGGCAAAAAATAAATCTGATTGGCCACTCCTTCTGAGGTCTGTACGGTAGCAATATTAGGATTGATCAGTATCGTATAGATGCCTTCTTCACGCAAAGCCTTTAATGCTTGCGAACCCGAATAGTCGAATTCACCGGCCTCACCGATTTTCAATGCTCCAGAACCCAGGAGCAGTACTTTCTGCATTTCTTTTTTCTTCATATTTACAAAAGCTTCACAAATTCATCAAACAAGAATTCTGTATCTAAAGGACCCGAGGCAGCCTCCGGATGAAACTGCACGGAGAACCAGGGCTTGGAATTGTGCCGAATGCCTTCATTCGACATGTCGTTCATATTTTGAAACCACGGCTGCCACTCTTTACCCAGGGTCTGCTCCTCTACGGCAAAGCCATGATTTTGGGAAGTGATAAAGCAGCGGTTTGTTCCCAACATACGCACAGGTTGGTTATGACTACGGTGTCCGTATTTCAATTTGTAGATTTGCGCCCCTCCAGCTTTGGCCAGTAGTTGGTTGCCCAGACAGATACCAAAAATAGGCTTATCGCTCCGATTCATAGACTGACGTATATGTTCCACGCTTATCCCACACTGATTCGGATCTCCGGGACCGTTACTTAAGAACAAGCCATCATAGTCTAATCCAGTAAAATCATAATCCCAGGGTACACGAATCACAGCCACGTTTCGTTGAAGCAGGCAGCGCAGAATATTCAATTTTACTCCACAATCCACCAGTATCACTCGCTTGGCTGCCTCTTCATTGTATCGGATGATATCTCTGCATGAAACCTGGGATACATAATTCACCGATCCATAATCATCGTGAAAAACTGGCACTGTCTGCTCGTCGAATACAATCTGTCCCCTCATCACTCCTGCCTCGCGAAGTTCTTTAGTCAATCTTCGAGTATCAATTCCTGTGATACCAGGCACCTTTTCACGCTTCAACCAGGCCCCCAAGCTTTCACGGGCATTCCAATGTGAATACTGTTCAGAATAATCATTCACAATCAATGCACCGGCATGAATTCGTTCGCTTTCTTTATACAACGGAATACCCTGGTGACATACCTGCAGAGGTGGTACCCCATAATTACCCACCAAAGGATAGGTAAGCACCATCAACTGCCCGGCATAGGAAGGGTCTGTCAGACTTTCCGGATAGCCTGTCATGGCCGTATTAAATACTACCTCACCGCTCACCGGTCCTTCGTATCCAAATGACAGACCTTGAAAACGACTTCCGTTTTCCAAGATTAATGTTGCAATCTTCATCTGTATTTCTTTATGGTCATTAAAACTGAAAATATTTATCTATGTAATCTATAAAGCTACGGTACAATAATCTCAATCCTCCTTTCGTGGGATAATTTCCGCTGAAGTACCAGTCTCCAGAATGCGCGGGACAGGATTCATGCAGCCCTTCCAAGGGCTGATAAACTATCTTAATTTTCGCATGTACTCCTTCGGGTGTCAGCAGGGAGGCTATTCTGTCCGCAATTTCTTCATCACTGAAGGGAGCATATATCTCTTGGATATAATTAAACTGTGCAGTTTTGATATCCGGGCTGTCGAGTTGAAATTTTATTTTCTTGTACACGCGTTCTATGACATTTTTCATGCCTCGTTCCAACAACAGGGCCACAGCAGCCTTGAAGGCAATGAACTGTTCCATGCTCGACATATCAATACCGTAATAATCGGGATACCGCACTTGTGGGGAAGAGGAAACAATGACAATCTGTTTAGGGTTCAACCGGTCCAAGATGCGGATAATACTCTGACGGAGAGTAGTGCCCCGCACAATGCTGTCGTCAATAATCACCAAATTATCCACATATGGCTGCAAACTGCCATAAGTAATGTCATACACATGGGCAGCTAAGTCGTTACGGCAGTTTCCTTCGGAAATAAACGTACGCAGCTTGATGTCTTTAACAGCCACTTTTTCGCTACGGATACGCATGGAAAGAATCCGCTCCAATTCCTCATGTGTAGGGCGATGTCCCAGCGCCTCAATACGTTGCACTTTGAATTCGTTAAGATATTTGTCCAAGCCCTGCAACATGCCGAAATAAGCCACCTCTGCGGTGTTGGGGATATAAGAAAATACCGTATGTTCTACATCATAGTCCACGGCTTTCAGGATAGGCTGGACCAACCGTTCGCCTAACTGTTTCCGTTCCCTGTAAATGTCCTGATCACTTCCCCTACTGAAATAAATCCGTTCAAAAGAACATGCATGTTCCCCTTGCTTTTTATTGATGGAAGCCAGACGAAATTTACCGTCCCTACTAATCAATACGGCTTCACCGGGCTCTAACTCATGAATCTCCTCGGCAGGTACATGCAGGGCAGTCTGGATCACCGGTCGTTCGGAAGCCAGAATCACTACTTCATCGTCTTTATAACAAAAAGCGGTCCGAATCCCCCAAGGATCGCGTACCGCAAAACTTTCTCCACTGCCTGTCATTCCACAAATCACATACCCTCCGTCCCAGAATGTACTGGTTCGTTTCAAAACAGAGACTAAATCTATCCGCTGCTCGATGGCTCGGGAAATCTCCAAGTTGTCCTGATCTTCTGCCTTAATCTGCTGATAGAGACGATCCACTTCCCAATCGAGTTGATACCCTAACTGCTCCAATAATAGATAAGTATCAGCAAATCTGCGCGGATGTTGTCCGGTCTGTTTTATTTGGGCGAAAATCTCATCTACATTCGTTAAATTGAAATTGCCGCAAAGTATCAGATTCCGACTCCTCCAATTACTGCGGCGCAAAAATGGATGAATATACGACAAGCCGCTTCGTCCGGTAGTGGAATAGCGCAGATGTCCCAAATATAATTCTCCCGCAAAAGGAATGAATTCCTGGGCAAAAGTTGCATCGGTCAGTAGGCTATCTTCAAAGCCTTCCCATTGCTTATATACTTGTTGAAAAATCTCAGTGATAGCTCCAGTCCCCAAAGCTCGTTCACGGAAAATAAATTCTTCTCCCGGATTTGCATGCAGTTTTACACAAGCCAATCCTGCTCCTTCTTGTCCTCGGTTGTGCTGTTTCTCCATCAGCAGATACAAAATGTTCAGTCCCCACATCCAGGTTCCATACTTCTTCTGATAATACTCTAATGGTTTAAGCAATCTTACCATTGCCACACCACACTCATGTTTTAGTGGATCCATACTTTTATGTTTTTGCAGCAAATTTAAAAACTTGTCTGTTCTATTATCGCTATAGTCTCACAACTTTGCAATTAATATCTACCTATTATTGGGAACTAAATCAGAGCCAGTGGTATTTACTTTCAGATTTAAATCGAATGAATCACATTTACTTTCACTTTACATGTTGGTAGGTTTTATATTACTTATTTGACTTATATCAAATCATATCGTAAGCTATTTAGTTAATTTTGTATCGTTTTACTATATTGTTTGGTCATAATTAAAGGAAATAAAGTAGTATGGCACTAATCAATGAATACTATTTCGAACTGCCTAAAGTCTTGGATGCTTCAAAGACTGAGAAAGAAGTGGGAATTTTCAAGGTAATTCATCCTTCTTCACGACTTATCAATTTAGGCTGGAATGAAAAAAGGCATCCACTAGATAAATTTACTATTGAAGCCATGCACCAATCAGTAGATGAAATAGCCATGCATCCTTTATTGCTGGAAAATGCCTTTCAGCAAGGACATCTCCTTTTACGTGAAGCGATTATCAAGAACGATTACAACACGCGCGGCATTCATCTTAGTAGTGAGGAAATTTTCCTTAACCGAGGAATTAAAAACGAAATAGGGAATATCAATGAAATATTATGTAGTGACAATACCATCGGCATACCCGATCCCTGTCAGCCAATCTATATGGGAAAAAGTATAGAATATCTTTCCGGAGATGAAAACAACGGTTTTGTTCCACAGCCGCCCAATCATCAAATTGATGTAGTCTATCTTGCCTCACCCAATAATCCTACCGGGACTGTATTTAGCAAGTCACAACTAAAAAAATGGGTAGATTATGCATTAAAAAACAATGTACTGATTATATATGACGCAACTTATGAGGCCTATATACAAGTACCTAATATTCCTCATTCCATTTATGAAATAAGAGGAGCTAAGAAAGTAGCCATAGAGTTGCGTAGCTTTTCCCGAATCAACGGAGTTGTCGAAGTAGGATGTGGATATACAGTCATTCCTAAAGAACTACATGCTCAATCTCTCGATGGTAAAAGCATCTCAATAAACACTTTATGGAAATATAGACAAGAATTCCGTTCGGAGCATATACCCTACATGTGGCAATATGCCGCAACAGCCAGCTATACAGAAAAAGGGAAAGCTGTGATTCGGGCTTCACTTGATTATTATTTAAAAAATGTACAACACATGCGAAGGGAACTTGCACGAAGCGGTCTCAGATTCTATGGTGGTGAACACATACCTTATTTATGGATAAAAACTCCGAAAGGATGCAGCTCATGGGAATACTTTAGACAAATGCTGTATGGTGCTCAAGTTATCTGTATCCCCGGCACTGCTTTCGGTCCTGCCGGAGAAGGATACATTCGCCTAAGTGCCTTCACTACACAAGATGACTGTGAAGAAGCAACGGAAAAATTATGCAAATGGTTAAAATAAACTATTAAATATTTATACGATGAGCAAGGAAACATTAGGACTTTTGTAAATAATAATCAGAAAAGGTAGCATATAATAATTAAAAAATGGACCACTGCCACTTGCAAAAATATTAAATGGAATACATTGATGAAGAAGGCAGAGTATAATTTACGCTCGTCGGGACGGGTGCTCCCGCCCCTTGCCGCTAGGCGCTCCCCGAGCGAAGAGTTGTTTACAAAAGAGAATTATTGGATAATATTTGTTCCTGAACAGATATTGGATTAGATTTGCAGAGATTTCTTTTAATGACAACTTTTACAGTAATAGGGAAACGTAATGTTAACTTTATTAGGTTTTAAAAAATATTGAGTGAACTAACTTAGGTATAGCATCTGAAGTTGTCAACCAAATCCAGTACAGTACAGTCAGGTGATAAGAGAAAGAGCAACTTTTAAACCACAACGATACAGACTCTGTTTAGTTGCGATTTTATTCTACACTCGAAACAGGGAATTCAGACTATAAGCACAAACTAAACACAACAACAAAAGAAGCATTATCTGCAAATAAAACTATCAGTATGATTTATTTTTGCATCATTAAAAGATATAATGATAAACCAAAAAATATAAATAATATCATTATGACACACAATATTCCTTTTACAAAAATGCATGGTCTAGGAAATGATTATATTTACATCAATACAATAGAACACCCTATTTTGCACCCGGAAAAATATTCCGAACGATGGAGTAGGCCGCACACAGGAATTGGTTCTGATGGTCTAGTCCTGATTGGAGAAAGCCAAATAGCTGATTTTTCCATGCGCATTTTCAATGCCGATGGTTCTGAAGCTATGATGTGTGGCAACGCTAGCCGATGTATCGGGAAATATGTCTATGAACATGGGCTGACAGGAAAAAGTGAAATCACCTTGGAGACACTTTCAGGTATAAAACACATCCGGCTTCATCCCGTCAATAGACGCATCAATGAGGTAACCGTAGATATGGGGATACCCCTGATGAAAAAGCCTGAACAAATTGCCACTTCTTCGGGAAGTCTACAAAACGAACCGTTAACCATAAATGGACATACGTTTAAAGCGACCTTTATCAGCATGGGCAATCCGCATCTGGTCATCTTCGTAAACGATGTAAACCAGATTGATTTAAAAACACTCGGTCCTCTACTGGAACATCATTCCTTATTTCCCCAGAAAGTCAATGTAGAATTTGCAGAACAGACAAGCCATCAGTCCATTCGAATGCGCGTATGGGAAAGAGGAAGCGGCATAACACAAGCTTGCGGTACTGGTGCATGCGCCACTGCTGTAGCAGCTTGTTTAGTTAATCGGTGTGATAGAAAAGTGGAAGTAACCATGGACGGAGGAAACCTATCCATAGAATGGAATGCTACCGACAACCATGTGTACATGACGGGACCTGCCGTACAAGTGTTTGAAGGAGAGATTGAAATAGAATCCTGAATATCAAAAGATAGAATATGTTACAGATTAACGAAAACTTTCTGAAACTGTCCGACAACTATTTGTTTGCCGACATTGCTAAAAAGGTTCATGCCTTTCGGAACCAACACCCTGAGCTTTCCGTTATCAGTTTGGGAATCGGTGATGTCACTCAACCCCTTCCTGCTGCCTGCATTGAAGCCATGCAGAAAGCTGTCACCGAGATGGGCAGCAGTGCGTCCTTTCACGGATACGGACCGGAACAGGGATATGACTTCTTGCGGGTAGCCATTCTTAAAAACGAGTATGAATCCAGAGGCGTACAGTTGGAACTGAACGAAATTTTCATCAGTGATGGTGCCAAAAGTGACTGTGGAAATATAGGAGACATATTAGGTATTCAAAATACCGTTGCCATTACCGATCCGGTTTATCCTGTCTATATTGACTCCAATGTCATGAGTGGGCGAACAGGAGTGTGGGAAAACAGACGATGGAGCCGCATCAACTATCTACCATGCAATCATGAGAACAGATTCATACCTTCTCTGCCTGCACAGCCGGCTGACATCATCTATCTGTGTTATCCCAACAATCCGACAGGAACCGTTCTCGCCAAAGAAGAATTACAGAAATGGGTAGATTATGCATTGGAACACCAGTCGCTAATCTTGTATGACGCAGCTTATGAAGCCTACATTCAAAATGCTGACATCCCCCACTCCATTTACGAACTGGAAGGAGCCCGCCAATGTGCCATTGAACTACGAAGCTTTTCAAAGACAGCCGGATTTACAGGTGTACGGTGTGGCTATACCATTATACCTCAGGAACTGACAGCAACAACCAGCTGTGGAGAAAAAATAAAGCTGAATGCACTATGGAACCGACGTCAATGTACCAAGTTCAATGGTACCAGCTACATCACCCAGCGAGGAGCCGAGGCCATCTATACTTCCGAAGGTAAACAGCAGGTAAGGAAGACCATTGATTACTATATGGCTAATGCCCGGATGATGAGGACAGCCTTACAACAGATGGGGTATGACGTAACGGGCGGTGAGAATGCACCCTATCTTTGGGTTAAGACACCGGACAATCTTTCTTCCTGGCAGTTTTTCGACCATTTGTTGAACCAGGCACAAGTTATTGTCACCCCCGGTGTGGGCTTCGGACCCAGCGGAGAAGGCTACGTACGGCTTACCGCATTCGGCAAACAAGAAGACTGTAGTACTGCCATTCAGCGAATCAAAGAATTAGTATAATAATAAAAATTATAGTCATGTCAAAATTAAGATTCAGAGTCGTAGAAAGAGCGTTCAAGAAAAAAAGCAACCTCTGTAGAGATTCCACAGGAACGCCCCAGTGAATTCTTCGCCAAGTATGTATTCAACCGTGAAAAGATGTTCAAGTATCTGTCAAGTGCAGTCTACGAAAAGATGGTCAACGTGATAGATAACGGAGCACCATTGGAACGTGACATTGCCGATGCTGTGGCTCAAGGCATGAAAAAATGGGCTATGGAATTAGGAGTTACCCACTATACCCATTGGTTCCAACCCCTTACCGAAGGCACTGCTGAAAAGCATGATTCTTTTGTGGAACATGATGGAAAAGGAGAAATCCGGGTATCTTGTTTTGAGCAAAGCAAACAGTGCTTCTATCCTTTGCTTTAGTCTGATAGTTTCATCCACGGATAACGAAGTGGATGAAACTATATCTGCCGAAATGGTTGCAAACATATTACTATCTATTGTTTTGGCTGTAAAAGTATGAATATAATTTGGCATAGCCTAGAAATATACCCTAAAAATGGTATAGTATTACGATATACCCAATAAAGGGTGTATCTGTATTGCATTACAAAACCAATCCGCACCACAGGTTCACTAAATGATGCGGATTCAGAAATAAAGAGTTGAACTTGGCGGATACCCATAATACGGGGTAATATTACAACCTGGTTCTACCATTCTGACGGTAGGCTTCCTTGTATCCGTCCATTAACGTACGTTCAATGTCGGAAGCCCTGTACAGGATCCTGCCGCCTATCTGAATATAGGGCAGTATGCCGTTGTTTCGGTAATCCTGAAGGCTCCTGCGGCTGACCTTCAGTCTGACAGCCAGTTCCTTGTCGGTGTAATATCGTTCCCCGTCCAGTGACGGCTTGTTGTTTTCACGTTTTTTCTCCACCTTTTCCGATAGATCTTCCAGCGACGAGAGGAAAGCTACATCAAAATCTGTAAGCCTATCCGATTTGATAGCAACGGATACAGTGATGATTGGAAAGCCGAAGCCCAACGCAGAGGATTGGACTGTGAAACCAGCTGTCCCATTATTTTTGACAACTATCTGAAACCGGACACCATCGCCATGTTTGAAACCACCGATGTGATGAGACAAAAAGAACTGGAAGCACGCAACGAAGTCAAGTGGGAAACGTACACTAAGAAAATCCTGATAGAGGCACGTGTATTGGGCGATTTGACCATGAACCATATTATTCCGATAGCTACGGAATATCAGAGTAAACTGATAGATAACGTGCACAAGATGAGCCAACTGTTTGACGCTGAAAAAGCTATTGCCTATCACGATGACATCGCTCCCATGTTAGAAACCATCCGCTACCACATCGATAAACTGGAATTGATTGTGGACAATGAGATGTGGACCTTGCCCAAATACCGGGAATTGCTATTCATACGATAAACAGACTTGAACCCATATCTGAATCGTGTCACCTCTGCATACTATTGACCGGAGAGAAAAATCACCCCAAAAAGCGGAAAGAAAATTCATTTTTTCCGCTTTTTTTGGAAATAGATTCGTAACTTTGCACTTGAAATTCATAACACAAGAGTATGGCTACTATTCAATTAGACGAAATGGATGAGAAGATTCTCCGTATGTTGACAGAAAATGCCCGCATTCCATTTTTAGAAGTCGCACGGGCATGCAATGTATCAGGTACAGCCATTCATCAGCGAGTGCAGCGTCTCACCAATGTAGGTATTCTGCAAGGAACAGAATACAAAGTCAATCCTAACAAGATAGGCTATGAAACTTGTGCATACATCGGTCTCTATTTAAAAGAATCTGCTTCTTTGGATACCGTGATTGAAGCATTGGCACACATTCCTGAAGTGGTGGAATGCCACTATACCAACGAAGACTATGATTTATTCATCAAAGTATATGCAAAAAGCAATGAACATCTTCAGGTCATTCTTCACAGCAAGTTACGTCCTTTAGGACTCTCCCATTCCAGAATTATTCTCTCATTCAAACAAATACTTCAAAAACAAATTACGTTGCCAACAATTTGAAATCGGAAAAATACATCCGATTCTCAACAAGAAGGTGTGCAAAACTCCATTCTTTAGAAAATGCCTCCTGTTACAGATAACTGTACAGGAGTAAATCTTTACATGGGCGCATTATAACACACCCTCTTATTTATTACCTCAAACAAACAGCCGTTCTTCAACTATCCATCCGCAGATATTCCTGATGCTTCCATGCTATGACAGCTTTTTGCCTTGTCGCAGGCAAGGCAAAAAACAGGACGGGACATACAAGAAATAAAAATACCATGCTCCTCCATGAACCGGTCATATTAGATTTAATCCATCAAAAATCATAAAAAGATATCAGTTTTGGAAAGAAGTTACGGAATACGTACCGGAAAGCGGATGTGCCTATACCGAAAGAGAAGAGCAGGCTGAACTGTCAATTCTGCCTGCCGGAAAGAATCGGTCATTAACCCCACAATTCATAAGCCTATGTTGTGCTATCAGAATGATTCGTTTCATTGGCAATAGTCTTTTCTTTAGCTATGGTGAAGCGTGTCGTATATTGGTTAATCACAAGATAGAGAACACCGCCGATGAACCATTCACCATAAGTGCGCTGTATATAAGAGTGTTACGATGAATGGTGAAAGATAGAACACCCTTCTTTAGCAGATTAGGAAGCGTAAAACAGAACTTTCACCCGCCATTTTTGATGTGTTTCACATCCTAATGAGGCACACTCCGTAAACTGTTTCAGAACAGAATTTGGGAAACTGTCTACTGATATAGCACATCCATCGGCAAACTGTCTACCCGGCTATCGTAAGAAGAAAAAAGAAAGCAGCAATTAGCTAAAAAAAAGTGGCACTTTAGCTGTTATAAAGCGCCACTTTAGCAACCCTAAAGCGTAGGTTTACGAGTGCTAAACCTATAGGTTGTCTTTGCCTGATTTGAGTAGATGTCTGTCTTTGCCTGTTTGTTATGTATAAAGTATTGTCTTTGCCAATTATTTCTTCATTTTCAGCAAATAAAACAGCAGGTACACTACTCCTATTGTCATCACAGCTACAGCTCCGTTTTGTCCTATTACATCACTGGCAAGCCCCATGGCAATAGGGAATACCGTACCTCCAAATAGTCCCATTATCATCAGTCCGCTTACTTCGTTCTTCTTATGCGGCATAGCCAACAATGCTTGCGAGAAAATGATAGGAAAGATATTAGAGTTGCCGAAGCCAATCAGTGCTATGCAGGTATAAATCAATCTCTGGTCATGGAATACCAGCAGTCCAGCCATGGCCAGCAGCATGCACATTACACTGAATCCAAAGAATCCGCGAGCAGACATCTTCTGTAGAATAAACGCTCCCAGAAAGCACCCGGCTGTACGGAAGATGAAATAAAGACTTGTGGCAAATCCTGCTTCCTCAAGCGTCATACCTAGACGTTCCATCAAAATTTTCGGAGCCGTGGTATTGGTACCCACGTCAATACCCACATGACACATGATACCCAGAAAGCACAGCAGAATGAACGGTTTGCCTAGCAGTGAGAGGCATTCACCAAAAGTAGACGGACGATCCTCTTCCTTCTCTTCATGGATAGAAGTGACTCCTAACCATAAGATAGCGATTACAGTTATCACCATATATATAGGGAAAAGCACCCTCCATTGCAATCCAAAAGAAGAAATTGTCTGCGTAGCCCCCCACATAGCAATGTAAGGAGCAAGAAAAGAAGCGATAGCTTTGACAAATTGACCAAAAGTAAGCGAACTGGCCAGACGGTCACCGCTAACAATATTCGATAACAGCGGGTTCAGTGAAGTCTGCATCAGCGCGTTTCCTATGCCCAGCAGCGAAAAAGAAACTAGCATCAGCAGATAGCTGTCTCCGAAGATAGGCAGCAGAAGCGATGTAAAAGTCACGATAAGACTCAGCATCACGGTCTTTTTCCGTCCGATGTGGTTCATCAGCATACCAGTGGGCACCGAAAAAATCAGAAACCAAAAGAAAACTAAAGACGGGAAAATATTCGCTTCCGAGTCCGACAGATGAAGGTCTGCTTTTACATAGTTCGAGGCTATGCCTACCAAGTCTACAAAACCCATAGCAAAGAAGCAGAGCATGATAGGCAGCAATTTGCCTAAAGAAATCTGGGATGTATGATTGTTATTCATGTTTGTTTATTGATTAAATTATATAGAATACCTATTGAAAACAATTTATTTTACCTGAATAGGATATACCGTAAGATGTTCTACCTTGCATTGTCCTTTATCGGTATATACAGAAATGGAAGTATAAGGATGTTCGGGGAACACCAGATTGGTCATGGCAAACCGTCCTTCGCCATCGAATGCTTCAAGGCTGCAACGGTCAATGAAGAGACGCAGATGTTGCTTGTATCCCTCGGCATGAGGAGCCACAGTTACAGCCGGAAAATCCTGGCTGAAGGCGGTTAGCCCACTCTTGGTACGATCCATGCTGAAGGTTTTAGCCTTCACATCGTAAGACATTACGGTTTCTTCACCTTGTGCATTGCTTAGCGTAATATACACCTTTTCGGCGTTGCGCGCATTCAGTTGCAAGTCTATTTCGCACACACCCTGATTGGCAGTAGGCAGTTTGCGGCTTACTATCTTGCTTCCTGCCGAGAAAGAACCATACTTCATAGGTTTCGCACCGCGCAAGGCTTCTACTTCTGGGGCAGGAGTCACCGCTACATAATACTCACCGTCTTCTCCGCGGAATAACTCCAAATCGCGCGGCAACGAGTTGGCACTGCGATATTGTTGGGTTGGTACATTGTTGGCATACTGCCAGTTGCTCATCCAAGCTATGATAGTGTGACGATTTTCCGGTGCATTACTCCAGGATACCGCAGCATAATGATCCTTACCATAATCCAACCATTTAGTAACCTCCGGTTTGGAATCACAAATAAATTTCTTACCATCAAAGTCGCCTACAAAATATTGGGCTGCACTGCCACCGAACGGACCGCCCGGATTAATGTTACAGATAAGCACCCATTTACTTTCATCCGTGCCCCTTACTGGCAGTTTCATCAAGTCCGGGCACTCCCATACCCCATCTTGCGCCCCATACCCTTTGCCGAAAGCACTTTCCTTCGTCCAATTTTTGAGGTCGTCCGATGAATAAATCCACATTTCCTTATCCAATGCTGCCGCCAGAATCAGAATCCATTTACCGCTTTCCTCATGGTAGAACATATTCGGGTCGCGTGCCTCACGGTCGGCAGTGATGATGGGGTTATGCTTATAAGTCTGGAAGGTGCGTCCGTTATCCGTGCTGTAAGCCAAGCTTTGAATCTGGCTGGCACCGGCAGAGGTATAAATAGCTATGATGGCATCTTTGCCGAATCCGGCCACATTTTCCTTGTCCACTACGCTGCTGCCGCTGAATATCATTCCCAATCCATCAGGTTCCAGTACCACTGGGTGGTGTTCCCAATTTACTAAATCCTTGGAAGAAGAATGTCCCCAGCTCAAGTTTCCCCACATGGATCCGTAAGGGTTATATTGATAACACAGATGATATTCTCCATCTTTGTAGAACATACCGTTCGGATCATTCATCCATCCGTAGAGCGGGGCATGATGATAGAGAGGACGAAATTTGTCTCGGTTGGCGTTGTCGTACGTGTCAGTTAGTTTCAGTTCACACCAACAGGCATCATCCATGGCATCACGCACGTTTGAACGGCTGTTTCCAGTATGTACATCCATAACAACCGTTTTTCCTTGGAAAGGTGTCAAATCAAGCGGTACTGTATAGTCAACCTTATTTACAGCCAAACGCACTTGAATGGTTTTTTCTACCTCATTATTTACTAATACCTTGATAGTGGCTTCCGGAGCCGTTTCTTCTATCGGTAACAGCAGATACTTTTGTGGTTGTTTCACCCGAATCAGACTGTGATTGGCACCCAGATAGTGAATCGTTAATCCGTCACAGCTTTGGGCATGCATCATACCTACACTAAACACCACAGCTGCCATAGCAATCAATTTCTTTACATTCATAGTACAGTATTTTTGATGATATTAAAATTAAGTTATTAGTATGTTCTCCATTCTTTTCTAACGCAAAGATAGGCACCTTTACACGAAGTGCCTATCAGATTTGTTTCAAGGTGTCATAGAAATGTTACATATACATTTTTTGCGTAATTATTTCCATATATTGTTTAAGACACGTACTTTGGCAGCCAGCACATTAGGTCCAATATTCAAGCAGTTGTATATACTACGTGGAAAAACAATGTTGGTTTGGCACATAGAACCATTTTCGGTAAAAACTTCTACAGATGACTGATCAACAAATATATCCAGTACCATTTTATTGCCTTCTGTATAAAAAGGAGATTTAATGGAGGGAATTAGAAAATTAGTTGAAAAATCAAATTTACCCGTAGCCCCTGTACGTCGGGTTACAAATTTCTGAGTAGAAGCACTGATAAACATTTCTAAATATTCGCCGCTTTCATTGCTTATGGAGAATGTTCCATCTTTCGTGATATCTACTTCTAATCGAAGTTGGTAAGGACCGTTCATATTCAGAGTTCCCTCAGGTGATACTTCTTTCCATTCTCCTGCGATGGTATTGATTTCTTCTACTACTGTATTGGCCAGTAATGGTTTTCCTGCATATTCTATCAGTTTCAGTTCACGGGGTAAGGTCATGGCTGATCGCCAGGGTGAAACTGGTACTACACCGGCGTAGCTCCAGTTGTTCATCCAACCGATGAGTATATGTCTGTCTGCCACATTGCTCCAGGTTACACCGGCATAGTTATCCATACCATAATCTAACCATAAAGGATATTCACGTGAATCTGCTGTAAATGTAATGCCGTCAAAATCTCCAATGAAATATTGAGTTCCCGAACCAGCAACTGGACCTCCGGGATTTACACTTACTAGCAATACCCATTTTTCATGTCCTTTATAATTCATGCGTAGCAAATCAGGACATTCCCATTGCCCACGATTACATGATACTACGTCCGTAGAGAAAGAACTGAGCTTTTTCCAGTTTTTCAAATCAGTTGACCCCCAAAATTCAATGGCATATTTCCATCCCATAGCCAGCGACATAATCCATTGTCTACTTTCTTCATGCCAAAACACTTTCGGGTCGCGAAAGTCTGGTTCAGAGTCATTGGTTATAATAGGATTCTGTGCATATTTGGTAAAAGTCTTTCCACCATCCGTACTATATGCTAAGTTCTGTTGCTGATGATTACCACTTGAAGTATAGAGAGCAACCATTGTGTTTTCTCCAAAGCCAGCAGTATTGTTTTTATCGCATACAGCCGATCCCGAAAATATCATACCGTGTTCATCAGGTGTCAGAGCTACAGGATGTTCAGTCCATCGGATAAGATCTGTACTAGTGGCATGTCCCCAACTCAGATTCCCCCAATCGTTAGCGTGTGGATTGTATTGGTAAAACAAATGATACACTCCATCCATATATACCATACCATTCGGATCGTTTATCCAGTTTTTTGCCGGAGTAAAGTGAATGAGCGGGCGAAACTGTTCGTTATATTCAGAGGTAGGCTCTTCCATGTCCGTGTTATCTTCCGTTTCCACAGAAGGAAGTTCCGGTTGCATATCAAATTTATCATCGGCACAAGAAGAGACCGCCCATTGCATAATGCCTAAAGCTATCAAATAATATAATTTATTTTTCATGATTCAATACGATTATCGGGTTTTTAAATATTCCAAAGAGTTCTTGGCTAATTTCAGTACATTATCTTGATAAACATTATTCTGAGGATAAGCACTTATATCGGGAGTGCCGTCTGGGTTTCTCATAGAGAATTCACAGCCACCATTACCTATACAGAGTATTGTTCCTTCAAATTCAGTATTTCCCGGTTGTGCTTCCCATACATTCAGTTGAGATACCCAATCAATCTGTGAATCCCATGTTCCCAATGGATATATACCATATTGGCTTGTCAGCATGTTATAACATGCCTCCTCCTGATTACCTAATCCTGTAAGGATAGTTGGCAAATTGAAGAATAGACAGTTATGGTCTTCTGTCCATCCAGCACCTTTAAAAGTAATTAGCTTGGTGCGGGCATTGCTTATGACATCCAGCCCTTTATAGATGGGATGAGAAGAAAAATCTTTTTTAAACTTGCTGCCAGGATGTAGCTGTACTGCCATAGCCCAAACATCGCCATTCCACCCTCCCTTTCCTGCAACGATAGATCGGTCATTGTTGCGAAGCAGTTCACCGTCTATACGTCCAAGATTAGTAATATATGGAACTGCATGACTCCATAACAATAGATTACCTCCATCCATATACCATTGTTTGATAGCAGGCAATGCATTCAATGCTGCTTGCGGCATATTCCATACAGTTTCTTCATTAACGCCTTCCAAATCCCGCAGCCAGAAAAGTACGCGGTAAGACTGTAATTGGTTTACAGAGGTTATATTCCCGAAATATACATATTCAGCAGACGGATATTCGTTTTTCAACCATAACCAGGCAGAGGCCTCGTCGTCATCACCTTGTTGGAGCAAATCTTCAGGAGTGGCATATTCACTTAAAAAACCGATGGCTGTCTTGCCTATTTTTAAAGTAACGGTTGTTGTCAAAGAATTACCTTTTGCATTGTTAGCTGTAAGCGAAGCCTGCCAAATTTCGTCTACTGTTACATCCGATATTAGAAAACTTGCAGTGTTAGGTTCCAATGTCTCACGAACAGTCCGAATTCCGTTAGTGGCTTCCAGCAATATACTTTCTGCATCGACAGCTTTGTTCCATTCCAATCGTATATCATATCCTCCTTCCTTCTCTACCTGTGCCATAATAACACCGGTTATCTGCTCTGCTCCTTCCCGCATATATTTTTTTACTATTCCATTGGAAAAATTGAATCCATCTGTCAGTTTGAAAACATACGTGTATTCTATATTCGTTTCTACAGACTTGTGTATATACCGATTACCTTCTATCAATTCGCTTCCTGCCTTAGTTCCGTCTGCATAAAGCATCACTTGCATTTTGAAGTTGTCATTTTCCGGCCATGTCCAAATATAATCGCTGCCATTTGATTCACCATCAATGGACTCTGCTGTTAATGATGCTATTTTTACATTTTCTCTCTCAATATCTTTGTCTTGACAAGCTTGCATTGCAAGTAAGAATAATCCAAATAGTATATAAGAATTTTTTTTCATGGTTGTGACTTGTTATATAAAATCATAAAATTAATAACCTTTGTTCTGTACATAGAGTCCTGGAACATAATACAACTGATTGTAAGGTACTGGATAGAATTCATTCTTTTCCGGAGTATAATATGCGTCGCTATAATATTGCGCATAGCTTTGCCCATCGTAAGAAACGGTCTTTTCTGATTTAAAGTAATCGTTAAGAGTTTTAGATGCAATACCCCAACGTTTCAGGTCGAAGTATCTGCCGTTTTCCATAGCGAGTTCCAGACGTCGCTCCCAGCGCAGACATTTTCGAGCCGTTTCTTTATCCTTGAAATATGTGTCCGGATAAATGGCTATTTCGCATTGTTCTGCAGCATATGCAATGTGCTTGGTTATAGAATTGGCTGCACGCTGGCGTATATCGTTGATGATAGTCTTGGCTTCTGATAAGCGATTCATTTCAATAAGTGCTTCTGCACGCATCAGCATTACGTCTGAATATCGGAATATGTAATCATTCATGGCAAAAGCCTGCCAGGAACCGTCGTATGTTTCACCTTTTGAGCGTTGCGGTACTTCTTTCATAGAAGTATAGTATCCATATGTGTTGGGAGTTCTGGAATTTTCCTTAGTGAGTGTGTAGGCTTCTTCATATTTGTAAGGGAAGGTAGGCATACCTACTGTATGGAACAAACGTGGATCCCATTTCTGCGCAGTTACTACACCATTTATCGGATAAGCAGTTTCATCGTTATAATGGTCAAACATCGGAAGTCCGTTTTCAGTCTTAAAAGCATTTACGAGATTCTGCGACGGTTTATGAAAATCCCATCCACAAGACCAGATTCCCCAACAACCATTCAGCATATTCGACCAATTGGCCCGACCAAATTTTGTATTATCATCTGCATAATCAGAACATTGTACAGCAAAAATGGATTCTTTGCTATTTTTATACTCCGGCAAGAAAATATCGCCAAAATCTTCCAGATAATCATATTTTGAAGCTTTAACTATATCAGTGTACTCCACAACCTTCTGCATGAACTCCTGATTAATATGATCAACTCCATTAGTTGATTCATATCCATCACCCCATGCCAGTGTCAGATAACATTTTGCTAAATAAGCAGCTGCAGCTATCTTATGCACTCTACCGCCATCTTTCTGTTCCTCTGGCAATACATCATATGCGGCTTTAAAATCATTAATGATTCTGTCAAATAGCTGATAATATGTAAATTCATCGTTTCTGATTTGTTCGTGTGAACCTTCTTCCACCGTTTTTTCATCTATCCAAGGTACCTGACGGAACATCGTTACTAACTTAAAATAGCTATGAGCACGCAAAAATTTCACTTCACCTATCCGGATGTTTTTAGTGACAGTGCCAAGTTGGGCATCTCCATATTGCTCCAAAGACATCAACGCACGGTTACAGCGCGAAATGTTGCAATACAAGCGATACCATAATTCATCCAATTCACCTGGAGTGGAGGTTAAAGTAGACCAAATTTCCATTGGATGATAACCTGTATCTGTAGTACCTGAACCTCCTTTTAAGCAGTCGTCGGATGATACATCGCCATAAGGCCATAAATTGAACGGATAAGTGTACCAGCAATTTCCTAACATGGCATATGCGGCAGTTACCATTTCATCAGGACGAGAAAAAGCGATATCGTCATCAATTACTCCACTGGGGGCTACATCAATGAAATTATCACAACTACTGAAGAGTATACCAAAAGTAAAAATAAGATATGTAATAAAGTACTTTTTCATAATTGATTTTTTTAATAGTAAATATTAGAATCCAAGTTGTATACCAAAGGATACAGAAGTCGATAAAGGATATGCCCAGTTGGGATTTTCCGGATCAGGACAAGTAAGACTCTTACTCTTGATAGTCAGGAGATTTTGTCCTGATAAGTAGATACGGGCACTGCTCATTTTGAATTTCGATAGAAAATCAGACGGCACATTATAACCTACCTGTAGGGTACGTAGTTTCAGATAAGACCCATTTTCAACAAAATAGCTGGAAGCTCTGCCCTCATCACCGGTATTATTTGTTGTCAGAGCAGGAATTGTAGAACCAGTGTTGTCTGGTGTCCAGGCTCCTAATAAACGGCTGCCCTTGTTTGAACCGGCATCGGTCAAACTCCAGAAGTCTGTTTGGAATTTTTGATTATTGTATACATCCTGACCACATACTCCTTGCCAAAACATGGTTAAATCAAAATTTTTGTAATTCAACTCGATGTTCAAACCATAAGAAAATGCAGGAACTGGATTGAAAATCCAAGTCTGGTCATCTGCATTGATTACTCCGTTGCCATCTAAATCTGCATATTTTAATCCACCTACTCGGGCATTATCTTGTCCTGATGCCAGCACTTCTTCTTTGTTCTGATAGAGTCCATCTACGACATAACCTACAATGGATCCATAAGGTACACCGGCTTCAACCAGATTTTCCTTAGTAGTATGTGCATAAGAGCCAGTGGCTGAAGAAGGCAAATAAGTAACCTTGTTGCGGAAAAAATCCAAGTTGGCATTTACATTATATCCTAATCCGCATTTTAATTGGTTACGGTAGCCTACGCTAAACTCCATACCCCAGTTTCTAAGCGAGGGGCCATTAGACCAAGATGCGCCACCTTCACCCATAGCACCCAAATAAGCTGGTGAAATAAGCATATCTTCCACATCTTTAATATATCCGTCTACAGTACCATACAGACTGTTTTTAAAGAAAGAAAAATCAAGACCGAAGTTATACTGTTTGGCTGTTTCCCATTTCAGATTATTGTTAGCCGACTGGCTGGTACGGAAACCGGATGGAAAAGTACCAGAATATTGCAAATACAAATCGTATGCTGTAGATGTAACGCGGTCTGAACCGTAATCGGCTACAAAGATTGAATAACGGGCAGTGTTAGAGATAGCCTGATTACCGGTAGCTCCCCAGGAAGCACGCAGTTTCAAGTCATCTATCCAGGACTGATTTAGCAATTTGGAAAGGCGGTAACCTAAAGTTACTGCAGGGAAAGTACCGTAACGATTATTTTTTCCGAAGCGGCTGGAACCATCTCGACGAATAGTGAATGAAGCCAAAATCAGGTCATCCCAATTATAGTCAACTTTTCCGAAGAACGAAACTAGTGCATATCCGTTTTTGATACCTGTAGCTTTCTGTATACCTGTTGAGGCATCCGGCCACATATAATCAGGAGTTTCTATAGCAAACCCTTCCGTATGACCTGACATATCCACTCTACTCTGTTTAAACAATTCCATACCTGCCAATACTGTGAATGAATGGTCTTCACCAATCTTGAAATTATAATTGGCAGTATTGGTCCACGTCCATTTCATGTCATTGGCTTGAGATACAGTAGTTGTTGCCTTGTCATTATTGACAATGTCAGAATGGAATGTATACCCTATGGAGTGTATAAAGGCTGCATCGTAATCCAAACCGAAATTAGATCGCAATACCAAACCATTTAAAGGCTTTATATCTATGTAGGCGTTTCCGAACAGACGCCATACCTCCAAACGGTTGTCTCTGTTATGATAGAGTTCGCGCAGAGGATTCTGACGGTCGCTCATACCGCCTACCGGACCTGCAAAGGTTTCACCATCTATTTCATAAACGGGTACGGTCGGAGCCATTTTTAACGCATTCTCCATAGGGGAAGAATTTACTTGGTTAGTATATGTTACAGTAAAATTTTCACCTACACTGACTAGTTTGTTTATATGGTATACAGAATTCATACGGGCTGACAGATTCTCGAAATCTGTATATTTCAGAATACCCGTATTCTTTTTATAACCTAAAGAGAACATGGAAGAGCGCTTATCGGTGGCATGTGACAGTGAAATGTCGTACATCTGTGAGAATCCCACTCGTGAAATGTTATTCAGCCAGTCGGTATTGGAACATTTCATTGTCTTTTTGCTGTTGATGTAACCATCATACATACCGTTTACGATATAGTTTTGATATTTACCGGTTTGGGGATTATAGGCTGAGATTTCCATTCCCTTCTTGGCATTCAAGTTCAAACCATAGTTGCTGGCATAAGCCACAGGATCTATACCATCATTCAAAGCCGCTTGAGCCATAGCGGTGGCGTATTCCGGAGTATTACATAACTCCATCATAGACTGTGGAGTATAGAACTGGGCAGTGAGGTTGGTAGAAAAGTCTACTTTAACCTTTTTGCTTCCTTTCTTGCCTTGCTTGGTAGTAATGATGATGACACCATTTGCTGCACGAGAACCATAGATACTGGCTGATGCAGCATCTTTCAAAACCTGCATACTTTCAATGTCATTGGTGTTGAGTGAATTGAGAGTAGCTGTTGTAGGTACGCCATCTATTACATACAACGGATCTTGTGAGGAGTTGAATGAACCTATACCTCGGATACGTACCGTACCGGAACCACTTGGTGAACCATCAGAAGTAATGGTCATACCAGCCACTTTACCTTGCAAAGCTTTCATAGGGTCTGGACTGGATACTGTTTTTAATGCATCAGTTGATACAACGGAAACAGAACCTGTCAGATCCGCTTTTCTCTGTGTTGTATATCCAGTCACCACCACTTCATTCAGCATTTGCGAATCCTCCGCCAGTTCTATGCGTAGAATAGGTTGTGCTTTGACAATGACGGTCTGAAAACCGATGTAAGAAATAGATAGTTCTGAACCCTGAGTTACGTTCAGGGTGAAATTACCATCAATGTCGGTAATGGCTCCATTGTTTTCAGAACCCACTTCCACAACGGAAGCTCCGATAACTGAGTGTCCTGTGGATTTCTCCACTACTGTACCTTTTACAGAAATTTGCTGTGCATGCAACATCATCCCCATAAAAAGTGCTACTAAAAAAGTGCATGTTTTAAAGCAGATGTCTTTCATCATAAGTTATTTTTAAAAGTTAAACATGATCATAGTATCTATCAAGCAGCCATTTAGCTCTTGTTGTCTGTTGCAAAAATAGGGAGACTTTCATCGTTTGCCTATAAGAAATGTTTCAGATGATAAGAAATATGATACAGCATAATTAATTGCACTTTTATCATTTTATAGAGATTTGAAGACGTAACAAAACAACAGAATGGATGAAACAAACAATTCAATATGTATTCTTCATAATTTATTATTGGACTGGCAGCAAAAGCTACTTTATAATTCAATAGGTATCAAATATAACAGCAATTGAAACAAATGTTTCAGCTACTAAATGAGAAACTGCTTATCTTTGCTGGTACGTTTAAACCCTGAAACTATAATAAAAACATATAGAATAATCATGGAAAATATACAAGTTAGGTTTATGATTTCAAATCGTGTGACCCGCCGGTCCATCATCCATTGTTCTCATCATTAAATATGCAAATTATGAATACAAACAAGAATTTTTACATGCGGCTTGTCCCGGTGATGCTTTGTTTCTTCGCCATGGGATTTGTCGATTTGGTAGGCATTGCCTCTAATTATGTCAAGGCCGATTTAGGGCTGAGTGATGCAGAAGCAAACCTCTTTCCCTCGCTGGTTTTCTTTTGGTTCCTGATCTTTTCAGTGCCCACCGGCATCTTGATGAACCGCATCGGACGGAAGCGAACCGTATTGCTCAGTTTGCTGGTAACTTTCGTGTCGCTAGTAGTGCCCATCTTTGGCGACAGTTACAGCATCATGCTACTGTCTTTCTCGCTGCTGGGCATCGGTAATGCCTTGATGCAGACTTCGCTAAACCCATTGCTGAGCAACATCATCACGGGCGAGAAATTAGCCAGTTCACTGACTTTCGGCCAATTTGTCAAGGCCATCGCTTCCTTCCTGGCCCCTTACATTGCCTTGTGGGGAAGTATGCAGGCCATTCCTACCTTCGGTTTAGGGTGGCGTGTCCTGTTCCCTGTCTATATGTGTGTGGCTGTGCTGGCCATAGCCTTACTGTCAGCAACCCCCATTGAAGAGGAAAGCCAGGACAAGGCATCCGGGTTCAAGGAATGTCTGACACTGCTAGGCAAACCGTTCATCCTGCTGTCCTTCATCGGTATCATGTGTCATGTGGGTATCGATGTGGGCACCAATACGACGGCTCCCAAAATTCTGATGGAACACCTGGGCATGACTTTGGCCGAAGCCGGTTTTGCCACTAGTCTGTATTTCATTTTCCGCACCATCGGTTGTTTTCTGGGTGCCTTCATCCTGCAGCGCTGTTCTGCCAAGACCTTCTTTGCTTTCAGTGCCGTTGCGATGCTGGTTGCTATGGTGGGGTTATTTACTTTCCATTCCGAAGCCGTCATCTATGCCTGCATTGCCCTGATTGGTTTTGGCAATAGCAATGTATTTCCTATCGTCTTCTCGCAGGCCTTGCTGGCTTCTCCTCGCAAAAAAAATGAAGTGTCCGGTCTGATGATCATGGGTCTGTTTGGCGGAACAGTCTTCCCCTTGGCCATGGGTGTGGCCAGCGATGCGATGGGACAGAACGGCGCGGTGGCTGTGATGACTGCCGGTGTGCTGTATTTGTTGGTATATACACTGAAAATCAAAAAATAATTGTTTATATTTACTCTCTCTTAAATCAAATAAACCATGGATAATAAAGTAATTGTTGGTATGGGGGAAGCACTGTGGGACGTGCTGCCCGAAGGAAAGAAAATCGGAGGAGCTCCGGCTAATTTTGCTTATCATGTGTCGCAGTTTGGCTTCGACAGCCAGGTTGTCAGTGCGGTGGGCGATGACAGGCTGGGCAATGAAATTCTGGAAAATTTTGCAGAAAAGAAATTGAACAGCCTCATCGAGAAGGTTCCCTACCCCACCGGTACGGTGCAGGTAGAACTGGATGCAGAAGGGGTGCCTATGTATGATATCAAGGAAGGAGTGGCTTGGGACAATATCCCCTTCACGCCTGCTCTTGAGAAGCTGGCCCGCCGCACGCACGCGGTCTGCTTCGGCTCGTTGGCACAGCGCAGTGTGGTGTCGCGCGAAGCCATCAACCGGTTTCTCGATGCGATGCCCGACGGGGAAGGCCAATGCAAGATTTTTGACATAAACCTGCGCCAGGGATTCTATACAAAGGAGATTCTGTGCAACTCGATGAAGAAATGCAATATCCTGAAGATTAATGACGAAGAACTGGTGACCATAAGCCGCATGTTCGGCTATCCCGGTATTGATCTGCAGGACAAGTGCTGGATTCTGCTGGCCAAGTATAATCTGAAGATGCTGATTCTGACTTGTGGCATCAACGGCAGCTATGTTTTCACGCCGGGTGAAATCTCGTTCGTGGAAACTCCGGAGGTGGAAGTGGCCGATACAGTAGGTGCTGGCGACTCGTTTACGGCTACTTTCGTGGCTGCCATCCTGAAAGGTAAGTCGGTAGCTGAGGCTCATCGTCTGGCGGTGGAAGTGTCTGCTTTTGTCTGTACTCAAAACGGAGCCATGCCGGTGCTGCCGGAATCGCTGCGCTCACAGCTGGCCGGTTAAGACATAGCCGCATTGGCTAAACAATGACTCTTGAATCTGTAATGGAGCGCTCTATTGTTTTCTGGAAAGTAAGCTATAGGGCGCTTTTTTTTGAATCAAATCAGCCTACATATAAGCGACTTTTCGTACTTTTGTTTGAAAAAACAAAGCATTCCGATTGATATGAAGAACATATTAATGAATAGATGGACAGGATGGTGGTTGGGAGGTCTTCTGCTGTGCCTGTCGGCTTGTCAACCCGCTGCACCCCGTTTCCAGATTGGGGTGGCCCAATGCAGTGAAGATACTTGGCGGAGCAAAATGAACGATGAAATCTTGCGTGAGGCATTGTTTTACGACGGGGTATCGGTAGAAATCCGTTCGGCCGGCAATGACAGCCGGCAACAGGCAGAAGACGTGCGATATTTCATTGAAAAAGGCGTTGACCTGCTGATTGTATCGGCTAATGAAGCGGCCCCCATGACACCGATTGTAGAGGAGGCTTACCGGAAGGGCATTCCGGTGATTACGGTGGACCGCAAAATCCTTTCGGACCAGTATACGGCTTATATCGGAGCCGACAATTACGAAATTGGCCGTTCGGTGGGCCGTTATCTGGCAAGCCGCTTGAATGGAAAAGGGAAGATTGTGGAACTGACCGGCTTGGCGGGTTCAACGCCGGCTATGGAACGGCATCGGGGCTTCTGCGATGTGATACGTGAATATCCCGCTATGGAGCTGGTAGACTCGGCAGACGCAGCTTGGTTGCAGACACCAGCCGAGCAGGCGCTGACTGCTATCCTGCAACGCCAACCGGAGGTGGATGCTGTGTATGCCCACAATGACCGTATGGCTGCAGGGGCGTATCAGGCTGCGCACCGTTTGGGAGACGAACGGCATTTTCTGCTGGTAGGTATCGATGCGTTGCCAGGGAAAGGCAATGGAGTGGAACAGGTGCTGCAAGGTCAACTGGATGCAACCTTTATTTATCCGACGCAAGGCGACAAAGTGCTGCAGCTTGCTATGGATATTCTCGAAAAGCGGCCGTTCAACCGGGAAACGGTGATGCATACAGCTTTGGTCGACAGTACGAATGCCCGCATCATGCAGTTGCAGACCTCGCATATTTCAGACTTAGATGGCAAGATAGAGGTGCTGAATGATCGAATTGATACGTACTTGTCGCGCTATTCTGCCCAAACCTTGTTTATCTATGCCAGCGTGGCTATCTTGTTGCTGCTCGCTGCGCTGCTGGCTTTGATTGTGCGGGCCTATTGGACCAAAACGCAAATGAATGCTGAACTTTCGGCTCAGAAGAAGCAGTTAGAAGAGCAACGTGACCAGTTGGAAGAGCAGCGTGACCAACTTATCCGTCTTTCTCAACAATTGGAAGAGGCTACGCAAGCCAAACTATCTTTCTTCACGAATGTATCACACGATTTCCGTACACCGCTGACACTGATTGCTGACCCGGTGGAACAACTACTTGAGGACAGGCAACTGGCTGATAAACAACGGACGTTGCTGCAGATAGTTCATAAACAAGTACACATCCTGTTGCGCTTGGTCAATCAGATTCTGGATTTCCGGAAATATGAAAACGGCAAACTGGAACTTTTGTGCACACCGGTGAATGTGGTGGCATTGCTGAACGAATGGAGTGAGGGCTTCCGTGCCTTGGCCTACAAGAAGCATGTGCATCTGTCGGTGGATACGGCAAACTTTCCTGCAGACACCTGGCTGCTGCTCGATGCCGAGAAGATGGAACGCATTTATTTCAATCTCCTCTCGAATGCATTTAAGTTTACACCAGAGAATGGAACGGTGGTAGTAACCTTGTCTTCTCTGGGCAGCAGCGAGTCGTCTATTGTCCGTCTGCAGGTATCCGACACGGGAAAAGGTATTTCAGCGGAGCATCTGCAGCATATATTCGAGCGTTTCTATCAACCTGAGGTCAGCCATGCAGGATCAGGCATCGGCTTGGCTTTGGTCAAGGCTTTTGTCGAGATGCATGGAGGAAGCATTCGTGCAGAGAGCGTGGAGGGAAGCGGTACAAACTTTATAGTAGACCTTCCGATGCATTTGTGTGCAGAACCGCTGCCCGATGCTGCTGTAGAGTCTGCCCATACGGCTCCACAGGTTGTAGTTGAAGAACTCGCCGATGTGGAAGTGGAAGAAGTGATGCCTGATGAGCAGAAAGCCTGCGCCCTGCTGATTGACGACAATGCAGATGTGCGCAGCTATGTGAAGTCGCTACTTGCCGATACGTTTACCGTGATTGAAGCAGCTAATGGGCAGGAGGGATTGAAAAAAGCAATGAAATATGTGCCCGATGTCATCGTGTGCGATGTCATGATGCCGGTAATGGACGGATGGGAATGTTGTCAACGCCTGAAAAGCGAACTGCAGACTTCCCACATTCCGGTGATGCTGCTCACTGCTTGTGCCCAGGACGAACAGCGAATTGCCGGTTTCGAGTCGGGTGCCGATTCGTATATCTCAAAGCCGTTCAGTTCGAAATTGCTGGTGGCCCGCGTGAAGAACCTCGTGGCAAACCGACAACGCTTGAAGCAGTTCTTTGGCGATGCAACCTCTTTGGCCAAGGAACCGGTGAGCGAGGTAGACAAGGATTTTGTCGGACGCTTTCGCCAGCTGATTGAAGAACAGATGGCCGACTCAAATCTGAGCATCGAGTCTTTGGGCGAACAGCTGGGCATGAGCCGGGTGCAACTGTACCGTAAAATCAAGGCAATGACCAACTACACCCCAGTGGAACTGCTTCGGGTTGCCCGTCTCAAACGTGCGGCTTCACTGCTGGCATCGACTGAGAAAACCGTGGCCGAAATCACCTATGAAGTCGGCTTCTCTTCACCTTCTTATTTTACCAAGTGCTATAAGGAGTATTTCGGCGAGAGCCCCACTGATTTTCTGAAGAAGAAGGGATAATTCTTTACCGGATTTGAGCAGCATGTGTAAACATGCAGAAGGGCACAAGTGTTATATGGTTCTTCTATAGCTCACTTATCCAGAAAATAGGCAATGTTAACTGCTAATATACCACAGATTTATGGAGATATGTATGTCAACAGCGTAAACGTCACGTATTTTTGAATGGTAATACAAGAAAATATCGGTTCGGTTTCTGTCAAACCAAACTTTTTGTTTTCTTTGCAACAGAAATCAAATACATATAAAAACGAAACGATGGAGCGATCCAAATAATTTGTTTGATGCTTGCTAAATCCGATATTTTGGCTGTGTCTCCGTTGCCTATCTAAAACAAATTCTTATCATGAACAACACCTCAGTGTCATCGCTTCAGCCAAAACCGAACTCCCGTTTGGTCTCATTGGATATCCTGCGTGGCTTCGACCTGTTTCTACTGGTCTTTTTTCAACCGGTCTTTGTGGATTTGGGACGGCATCTGAACCTATCCTGGATGGTCCCGATTCTGTATCAGTTTGACCATGCCGAATGGTTCGGTTTCCGTTTTTGGGATTTGGTGATGCCTCTCTTTCTCTTCATGACTGGTGCATCTATGCCCTTTTCACTGGCCAGATACTGTGAACAATCCGACAAGCGGTCCGTTCACAAAAAAATCTTCCGTCGTTTCTTTATCCTGTTCCTGCTCGGTATGGTGGTGCAGGGTAACCTTTTGGGACTGGATCCGAACCGAATTTATTTTTATGTAAATACACTTCAAGCCATTGCCACTGGTTATCTGATAGCTGCACTTCTGTTGCTGCATACTCAACTAAAGATGCAGCTTTGTGCCACGGCAGCCCTGCTGGTCATCTATTGGATTCCGATGACATTTGCCGGGGATTTTACACCCGAAGGAAATTTTGCCTATAAAGTCGATCAGCTAATCATGGGACGTTTCTGCGGAGACCCTACTTACACCTGGATCTGGAGCAGCCTGACTTTTGGCGTGACGGTGATGTTGGGTACCTTTGCCGGACGACTGATGAAAAACGGCGAAGACAACCGCTTGAAGGTATGCAGGCAACTGTGGCTTATCGGTGTAGTCCTGATGTTGGGCGGCTGGATGTGGAGTTTCCAAATGCCTGTGATGAAACGTGTATGGTCAAGCAGCATGACCTTACTCTCCGGCGGCTACTGTTTCCTGCTAATGGGTTTGTTCTATTATTGGATAGATTGCAAGGGACATGTCCGTGGCATGGAATGGCTGAAATTTTACGGAATGAACTCCATTACTGCCTATATGTTGGGAGAAACTGTAAACTTCCGTTGCATTGTCCATTCCGTGAGCTACGGACTCGAACGCTATCTGGGAGAATACTATTCTGTTTGGCTTACCTTCGGCAATTTTCTGATTCTCTTCTTCATCCTACGTTGGATGTACCGCCGGCAGATTTTTCTGAAGATTTGACGGCAAGGCATCAGACCTCTTGTTTATGAAACAAGATTCATTATCTTTGTAGCAGGAAATAATGACATCCCTTCAGGTGTTCCTGGCAGCTGGAAATCCTTGTCGTGTATTGAGAAAGATTACGGAAAAAGACAACGTTGGTTTCACCATTAGATTATTACTACAGATACTTAGTTTATCATTCATAATCCGATAGAATAGGAATCTTAAAATACAATAGACATGAAACCTAACTTGTTTTTGCTGGGTACTGGCTTCATTTACATCAACCGTTCCGAATAGCTATAGGACTTTGATTTGACTGGCAATCTAATCTAAGTTCATATGCCTTATATGAAATTTCTGTTCGTCAGATCAGATGTTTGTCGCCAGCTTCCTTGAGATACCACCTCGCGATGGACATTCTTGTCTTTGACTATGTAATTCCCGCTATTAGGGCTTACTCGGGACTTTCATCCTTTAGACAATTCATGTCAAGCGTACCAAAGAAAAAGCCTCGATTCTGTTATGAATCAAGGCTTTTTTTAGTTGCTTCTTTTGAGAAGCGGTGCGTACGGGACTCGAACCCGTGACCCCATGCGTGACAGGCATGTATTCTAACCAACTGAACTAACGCACCAAAATGTCATTTGTCATATTCCTCTCTCGGATTGCGATGCAAAGGTAGTGCTTTTTCCCAAACTTGCAATAGATTTACCCGTTTTTTTTCAAAAAAAGTGGATTTATTTCAAAATTCCGCTGCTATGTCGAATAATCGTGTAAATTTGTAGGAGTTACTAAAACTTTAATAACATGAAAAATACACCTATTGAACGACATCTCATCGATGAGACCATTCAAGAGTTTCAAATTGTCGATTTTTCAAGAGCCACAATCCGTGAAGTGAAAGCGATTGCTTCTAAGGCGGAAGCTGAATCGGGAGTAGAATTCATTAAAATGGAAATGGGCGTACCGGGCCTCCCTCCTTCCGCCATTGGAGTAAAAGCCGAAATAGAGGCCCTGCAAAAAGGGATTGCCAGTCTGTATCCCGACATCAACGGCATGCCCGAGCTGAAGAAAGAAGCTTCCCGTTTCATAAAAGCTTTTATTGACATCGATGTGAGTCCGGAAGGATGTGTGCCAGTGACCGGCTCCATGCAGGGCACGTTTGCTTCCTTCCTCACTTGCAGCCAATGCGATGAGAAAAAAGATACCATTCTGTTTATCGACCCCGGATTTCCGGTGCAGAAACAGCAGCTGGTGGTCATGGGTCAGAAATTTGAGACATTCGACGTGTACGACTATCGGGGAGATAAACTGAAAGACAAGCTGGAGAGTTATCTGAAGAAAGGAAACATCTCAGCCATTATCTATTCGAACCCCAACAACCCCAGCTGGATTTGCCTGAAAGACGAAGAACTGAGAATCATAGGCGAACTGGCTACCCGGTATGACGTGATTGTGCTGGAAGATCTGGCTTACTTTGCCATGGACTTCCGCCAGCATTTGGGTGAGCCTTTCCAGCCGCCTTTCCAACCCACCGTGGCCCGCTACACCGACCACTATATTCTGCTCATATCCGGCTCGAAGGCATTCAGCTATGCCGGGCAGCGTATCGGTGTGAGCTGCATCTCGGACAAACTCTACCACCGGAAGTATCCCGGACTCACCCAACGGTATGGAGGCGGCACGTTCGGCTCAGTGTTTATCCACCGGGTGCTATATGCCCTGTCTTCGGGCACCAGCCATTCGGCTCAGTATGCCCTGGCAGCCATGCTGAAAGCGGCCAGTGATGGTCAGTATCATTTCCTCGATGAAGTAAAGGTATATGGAGAAAGAGCCCGAAAACTGAAAGAGATATTCCTGAGCCACGGATTCCATCTGGTATACGACAATGACTTGGGCGATCCAGTGGCCGACGGCTTTTATTTTACTATCGGCTATCCGGGAATGACCAGCGGGGAATTGGCCAGAGAACTGATGTATTATGGTGTAAGCGCAATCTCACTGGTTACAACCGGCAGTCATCAGGAAGGACTGAGAGCCTGTACCTCGTTCATCAAAGACCATCAGTATGCACTGCTCGACGAGCGGATGAGGCTTTTTGCTGAAAACCATCCCCGATAATAGAAAATCTGCCAGGCTGTTTGATTTTTATTTCATCAGCCTGGCTGCATCTTAGAAGGCGAATAATTCAAAGACTAAAAATACGAAGACGAAAACGAGAATTACGAAGATGAAAACGAAAAATTCGAGAATGAATAATTACGAAAATGAATAATTCGAAGGTGTGCCAATGCCCCTAAATAAAGATTCTATTTCGCAGGATTCAGACGCTGCAGAAGCGCCACATCTTTGTATTCGCCTTCCACAAGTAGCCATTTTTTCAATAAGCCGCAAGCGGTAAAGCCACAGGAAGCAAACAGTTTCATACAGGGTTCATTGTCCACAGCCACATGAGCCACCAGCTGAGTCAATGACAGAAAACGAAACGCATAATCACACAGAAGATTCAGTGCATCTGCCGCATACCCCTGCTGCCTATAATCCTTATGTATCGCTACACCCACCTCCCCACGCATGTGAAGAGGCACAAAATCGGTGATATCAAGGGTGCCCAAAATGCAGTTGTCTTCCTTGCGTACAATCATCAAGCGCAACTGCTTGTCGGAAAACACATCACACTGCGAACACTCAATATACTGCCGCAGCACATAGCGCGAATAAGGTACCGTAAAATTACTGATATCCCACATTGCCGGATCATTCTCCATCTCATACATGATATCCAAGTCTTCCGGCTCCACAGCACGCAAATAGATGCGCTCGTTCATCAAAAAAGAATTCATCATTCGTCCAGTTCTTTCGTTATGTGAAGTTCATGTCGCAATTTCTTCTCACTCGGCACGCAAAACAGAGAGGCAGTCAGCGCAATCAGCATACACAGATTGCCCGTGCTGCTCAATGCCAGATAATAGCATAGAATGTTGAGTACAACAGCTACTTCCAGAATGCCCAAACGGAGCATGCTCGTCCGTACATAACTCTGCAGAGCCGCAGAAATGCTCATCTGATCAATTTTCTTTTTCAGTACCATACTGAACAGTTTCAATGCCAAAGGCACACACAATGCCGTGAGCAGGATACAGGCCGTTTCGAAATAATAGGTTGTCTGCACATTACCTTCCAGCACACCGACCGGCATCAATTCAAACTCACCTGCTCCGAGCAAGAACGCGGGCAGCAGCCAAAAAAAGATATAACCGATATTCAAATTTCTGACAGCTAATTTAATCTGTTCTTCCATTTTTTATTTCAATTGAAGTTTATTCTATTCAAGTTTTATTCAAACAATTGTTCAATTTAATCAATTATTCAATTTAATTAATTGTTCAATTCAAATTTTCCTTTTGTTTTTCTCTAGTTTCCCTCTTCAAGCCACGTGAAAGCCACCTCATACTAAATAGCCCCCGTAAACACCGTACGGTTTACAATGCTCCGCCCTAAGGTGACCTCATCTGCATACTCCAATTCATCTCCCACCGAGATGCCGCGAGCAATGACACTCAGTTTCACGCCCGAGTTGTGAAGTTTGCGATAGATGTAAAAGTTGGTTGTATCCCCCTCCATGGTTGTACTCAATGCCAGGATCACTTCCTTCACCCCTCCTGCAGCCACCCGCTGCACCAGGCTTTCAATCTGCAGGTCGCTCGGTCCGACTCCATCCATCGGCGAAATCACTCCCCCCAGCACATGATACAGTCCCCGGTACTGCTGCGTAGCCTCTACAGCCATCACATCCCGGATATTCTCCACCACACAAATCAGCGAAGCATCCCGCTGCGGATTGGCACAAATCTGACAGGTTTCCGTGTCGGAAATGTTATGACACACCTTGCAGTATTTCACTTCTCGCTTCAGTGTCATGATGGAATTGCCGAAGGCTTCTACTGTGGCTGCATCCTGACGAAGCAAATGGAGGACCAGACGCATGGCCGTTTTCCTGCCGATGCCCGGAAGTTTGGAAAATTCACCCACCGCCTTTTCTAAGAGTAAAGAAGGATATTGTTGATTCATAAGTTGCAATCTGTACTGTTGTAATCTATTATAATCTGTTGTAACCTGTACTATCTATTGTAATCTGTACTATCTGTACAATCTGTAATTTGACGGCAAAGATACAGATTATTGTGTGAATACCTACAAAAAATAGTACCTTTGCGCCCATTATGATGATACTTGTTACAATTGTCTGCTATTTTGCCGCCTTGCTGCTCATAGCCCGCACCACCGGCCGTCAGGGCAGTTCCAGTGCGGCATTTTTTAAAGGAGAGAACCGTTCTCCCTGGTATGTAGTCTCATTCGGCATGATCGGAGCTTCCATTTCCGGCGTTACCTTTGTCTCCGTACCGGGCATGGTTCGGGGGCTCGACATGACCTACATGCAAACCGTATTCGGCTTCTTTTTCGGCTATATGGCGGTGGCTCATATTCTGCTGCCACTGTACTACAAGCTCCGGCTGACGAGCATTTACGGCTATCTCGGCTCGCGCATCGGAGAGCATGCCTACCGCACCGGCTCTTTCTTTTTCCTCCTCTCGCGCATGCTGGGCACGGCAGCCAAACTCTATCTGGTCTGCCTCATTCTCCACACCTATGTATTCCAGGATTTACCGGTCCCGTTTTGGATGATTGCCGTAGGGTCCGTGGCATTGGTGTGGATTTATACCCATAAAAGCGGAATAAGAACCATCGTCTGGACAGACACACTGCAGACTTTCTGCCTGATTGCGGCGCTGATTCTCATCATCTACTTCACTGTCAGACAGCTGGGGATGGATTTCGGCGGTATTGTTCAGACCTTACAGGACAGCGAGCACAGCCGGATTTTTGTGTTCGACGACTGGGTGTCGAAGCAGAATTTCTTCAAGCAGTTTTTCAGCGGCATCTTCATCGTGATTGTAATGACCGGACTCGACCAGGATATGATGCAGAAGAACCTGACATGCCGCAACTTACAGGAGGCTCAGAAAAACATGTACTGCTACGGATTTTCGTTCATCCCGCTGAATTTCCTCTTTCTCTGCCTGGGTATTCTCCTGCTCGCACTGGCTTCCCACATGCATTTGGACCTGCCTGCCACGAGCGATGACATCCTGCCGATGTTTGCCGCTCAAGGATATCTCGGACAACCCGTACTCATACTTTTCGCTATCGGCATGATTGCAGCCGCCTTCAGCAATTCCGACTCCGCCCTCACGGCAATGACAACAAGCGTGTGCATCGACTTCCTGCGCACCGACACGGACGATGAAGAGACCGCGCGTAGAAAAAGAAACAAGGTGCATCTCTGCCTGTCGGTCCTGCTGGCTTTCTTTATCTGCCTGGTAGAGCAGCTCCACAGCCAGAGCGTCCTTGATGCTATCTACATCATTGCCTCCTACACATACGGCCCGCTGCTGGGGATGTTTGCTTTCGGGCTGTTTACCCGCCGCAGCACCCGCGACCGGGCAGTGCCTTTCATCGCCGTGCTGTCTCCCGTCATCTGCTATGCCATCCATGTGTGGACAATGAAAGAAACCGGATATAAATTCGGCTATGAATTGCTAATGTTAAATGGAACCCTTACCTTTGCAGGACTTTGGATTATGTCAATTAAAACAAATAAAAAAGATGGAAATAACTAGTGCAGAATTTGTAATCAGCAACACAGACGTCAAGAAATGTCCGGCAGGTGTTTTCCCTGAATATGCTTTCATCGGCCGCTCTAATGTAGGAAAATCCAGCCTTATCAATATGCTGACCGGCCGGAAAGGACTGGCCATGACTTCCGCTACACCCGGAAAAACAATGCTCATCAATCATTTCATGATTAACAAAAGCTGGTATCTGGTCGACTTGCCCGGCTATGGCTATGCCCAACGCGGACAGAAAGGAATCAACCAGATACGCAACATTATTGAAAGCTACATCTTGAAACGGGAGCAAATGACCAACCTGTTTCTCTTGATTGACTCGCGCCTGGAGCCTCAGAAGATTGACCTTGAGTTCATGGAATGGCTGGGTGAAAACGGGGTACCTTTCTCCATCGTCTTTACCAAAGCCGACAAGCTGAAGGGCGGACGGCTGAAAATGAATATCAATGCCTACCTGCAAGAACTGAAGAAGCAGTGGGAAGAACTTCCTCCGTACTTCATTTCTTCTTCCGAAAGCCGCGAAGGAAGAAAGGAGATATTGGATTATATCGATAGTATCAACAAAGAACTTAGACTTTAAGTTTTACTTTAATCTTAACCTCACAACAAACATGAAGAAATTACATTTATTTGGGGCTGCATTGGCTGTCTGCTTGCTGAGCGCAACAGAAAGCCGGGCGCAATCATGGAAGGACTTGTTCAACAAAGAAAACATCTCCAAGGTGGTGGAAACCATCAAAGAACATACCGCCGACTCGGTTTCGATGGTGGGCACCTGGAACTATCAGGCTCCTGCGGTGGAATTTCTGTCGGACAACCTGCTGATGAAGGCAGGCGGTGAAGCGGCAGAAAAGGTGGCTGAGAACAAGCTGAAGGAGCAGCTGGCAAAAGTCGGAATCACAGAAGGACACATGAATTTCACCTTCCATGCCGACAGCACGTTCACCAGCACGGTGGGCAAAAAAACACTGCGGGGCACGTATGCCTACAACAAGGAGACCAAGCAGGTGGACTTGAAGTACTTCAAATTAGTGAACATGCACGCTCAGCTGCGTTGCAAAGCGAACACCATGGAGCTGCTGTTCAATTCGGACAAGTTGCTGAAACTCATGGCCTACATCGGTAACAAGAGCAACAGCGCCACACTGAAGGAAGTCAGCTCGCTGGCCAATAAATATGACGGCATGATGCTGGGATTCCAACTGATGAAATAGTTGCTTGAATCTTTTTCCGGAAAGGCTGTTTAATACTATTTCGCACCAAACGATTGGAATTTAACAGAAGAAACATTACATTTGCAACTTGTTATTAATCAAAAGAAACAACAATGAAAAAGATTTTCTCTTTACTGACTATTTTGGTCATGAGTGTAGGATTTGTTCTTGCACAGACAGCTGCCAACATCAAATTTGATAAGACAACTCATAATTTCGGAAAATTTTCGGAAACCAATCCCATTGTAAACTGTACATTCACTTTCACCAATATCGGAGATGCTCCCCTGGTGATCCATCAGGCTGTAGCTTCCTGCGGATGTACGGTGCCGGAATATACCAAAGAACCCATCATGCCGGGTAAGACAGGTACAATCAAGGTTACTTATAACGGTACCGGCAAATATCCCGGTCATTTTAAAAAGTCGATCACCCTGCGCACCAATGCAAAAACCGAGATGATCAGACTTTATATTGAAGGAGACATGGAGCCCAAAAAGGCAAAATAGGCAGCCAATGAGCCCCAAACCGGGTGAATAAACTGCCGGATAGAAAACATCCGATAGAAAATACACCATTAGATAAAGGAGAATCTTTTGATTCTCCTTTTTTTTTGCTTACTTTGAAGACAAAATTAACCAATAACTAATTAATCATTACTAATTAATCATTACTAATTAATAAGGATTCAACACATTTGTCGATTATGAAACAAGAACAAGAGGACAAAGTCACCGGACTTCCTGAGAACGCATTCAGGGAGTTGAAGTCGGGGGAGGTCTACAACCCGTTGATGAGCCCCAACAAGAATTATCCAGAAGTCAACCTGTGGTCGGTGTCATGGGGTATTGCCATGGCCATTCTATTCTCTGCAGCCGCAGCCTATCTCGGTCTGAAGGTGGGACAGGTATTTGAAGCCGCCATTCCTATTGCCATCATTGCCGTGGGAGTGTCGGGAGCAGCCAAAAGAAAGAATGCACTGGGCGAGAATGTCATCATCCAGTCCATCGGTGCCTGCTCGGGCGTCATTGTGGCAGGAGCCATCTTCACCTTGCCTGCCCTGTATATTCTGCAAGCCAAGTATCCGGAAATGACGGTTACGTTCATGCAGGTGTTTATCAGCTCTTTGCTGGGCGGTATCTTAGGCATTTTGTTTTTAATTCCGTTCCGCAAATATTTTGTGAGCGACATGCACGGTAAATATCCCTTCCCGGAAGCTACGGCCACCACTCAGGTGCTGATTTCGGGAGAAAAAGGCGGCAACCAGGCCAAACCTTTGCTGATGGCAGGACTGGTAGGAGGTCTGTACGACTTCATTGTGGCTACCTTCGGATGGTGGAACGAAAACTTCACTACCCGCGTGTGCAGCTACGGTGAAATGCTGGCAGACAAAGCGAAGCTGGTATTCAAGGTCAACACAGGAGCAGCCGTATTGGGATTAGGATATATCGTCGGACTGAAATATGCTTCCATCATCTGTGCCGGTTCACTGGCCGTGTGGTGGATTATCATTCCCGGCATGTCTCTTATCTGGGGCGACAGTGTGCTCAATGCCTGGAACCCGGAAATCACGTCGACCGTAGGCATGATGAGCCCGGAAGAAATCTTCAAATATTATGCAAAGAGCATCGGTATCGGCGGCATTGCCATGGCCGGTGTCATTGGCATCATCCGCTCTTGGGGCATCATCACCAGCGCCGTGGGACTGGCAGCCAAGGAAATGGGCGGCAAGGGCCATGTAGAAAAAGCGGTAATCCGCACGCAGCGCGACCTTTCCATGAAAATTATCGCTGTGGGTTCTATCATCACGCTCATCCTCGTGGTGCTGTTCTTCTACTTTGACGTGATGCAAGGCAACCTGCTGCACACCGTAGTGGCTATTCTACTGGTGGCCGGCATCTCTTTCCTGTTTACTACCGTAGCCGCCAACGCCATTGCCATTGTGGGCACCAACCCGGTTTCCGGAATGACGCTGATGACCCTGATCCTGGCCTCTGTAGTGATGGTGGCTGTGGGCTTGAAAGGCCCCTCCGGTATGGTGGCAGCCCTCGTGATGGGAGGTGTGGTGTGTACCGCTCTTTCCATGGCAGGTGGATTTATCACTGACTTGAAAATCGGCTACTGGCTCGGCAGCACTCCGGCCAAGCAGCAGACTTGGAAGTTCTTGGGCACATTCGTTTCGGCAGCTACCGTGGGCGGTGTGATGATCATCCTCAACAAGACATACGGATTCGCCAGCGGCGCACTCGCAGCTCCGCAGGCCAACGCCATGGCAGCCGTTATCGAACCTTTGATGAGCGGTGTCGGTGCGCCCTGGCTGCTCTACGGCATCGGAGCCTTGCTGGCTGTGGTATTGACGCTTTGCAAAGTGCCTGCCCTGGCTTTTGCCCTGGGTATGTTTATCCCGCTGGAACTGAACGTGCCGCTGGTTGTAGGTGGTGCCATCAACTGGTACATCACCAGCCGCAGCAAAGATGCTGCCCTGAATGCCGAAAGAGGCGAAAAAGGTACCCTGCTGGCTTCGGGCTTCATTGCAGGAGGTGCTTTGATGGGTGTAGTCAGTGCAGCGATGCGTTTCGGCGGCATCAACCTGCTCAACGAAGCTTGGATGAACAACACGCTTTCGCAAGTGCTGGCATTAGGAGCTTATGCGTTGCTGATACTCTACTTCGTCAAAGCTTCGATGAAAGTAAAGTAACAACGACATAACAACTAAGCAGCCAAAAAGCAACGAATCAATAACAAGCTAACTAATAAATCAATAACAAGCTAAATATAACAAGCTAAATTACGAGTTATGAAAATCGTGTTAACCATCCTCTTATGGTTGGCCGGTACTGTCGTTTATTCACAGAATCCATCTCCGGAGCATGCTCTGCAGATGGATTCTGCTGCTATGGTACGTATCGGCTGCACCTACTTGGGCACACCTTATGTGGCCCACACGCTCGATCTGGAAGGAGAAGAGCGTCTCATTGTGAACAGACAGGAAGTAGACTGCATCCTGTTCGTGGAATATACCTTGGCAGAAGCTTTGGGAGGGTCGTTCAATGAAAACCTGCAGCGCATCCGCTACCGCAACGGGGTGATCGACGGCTACACCTCCCGTCTGCACTACACCTCCGACTGGATTGAGAACGGGGTGCGGGGCGGTTTTCTGACGGATGTTACCGCCCTTCACTCCCCGCACACCCAGACATTGCATCTATCGTTTATGTCTACCCATCCGCAGCGGTATAAGAAGCTGGCTCAGTCGCCGGAAGATGTGGCCCGGATGGCCGAATGTGAGCATAGATTAACCGGAAAAGTGGTGCATTGGCTGCCGGAAGACGCCTTACCCGACGGCGGACTGCCGTGGATTCACGACGGAGACATCCTTGCCATCACCACTCAGGTGAGCGGACTGGACATCGCCCACGTAGGTATCGCGCTCTACCGGCAAGGAAAACTGCATCTGCTGCATGCCTCTTCCTCATTGAAGAAAGTCGTCATCAGCCACACACCCTTGCACCAGATGCTGAAGAAAAACAAATCATGGACTGGCATCCGCGTGATGCGGATGGCTCAGTCCAAATGATAAGGGTGTTCGAAGTCAAAATGAGAAGGATTTCTCACTCAAAATGATAAGAGTGCTCGAAGTTCACCCTCCAAGCGTTGCTTCACTTCGTCCATCGGAACCTCCTGTTTCAGTTCCTGGCGAAGTGAAGTAACTCCTTTATCTACAAAACCGCAAGGATGGATGTAACTGAAATAGCGCAAATCCGTATTCACATTAAACGCCAGTCCGTGCATCGTCACATAATGACTGCTTCTCACGCCGATGGCACAGATTTTCCGTGCACGAGGCGTATCGCCTTCCAGCCACACACCCGTAGCCTTCGCCAGGCGGCCGGCCTCAATGCCATACGAAGCACACACCCGGATGACCGCCTCTTCCAGCAAATGCACATACTCTTTCAGTCCCAAGCCAAATTCCTCCAGGTTCAGGATCGGGTAGCAAACCCATTGTCCGGGACCATGGTAAGTGATATCCCCTCCCCTGTCTATGTGATACAGCGTGGCTCCCAGACGCTCCAGCTGCTCAGGATTAAGCAACATGTTGTTCTCCTTGCCACTCCGCCCCAACGTATAGACATGCGGATGCTGACACATCACAATCCGGTTTTCATAGGCGTGCTGCTCCGATTTAGCACGCACCACCTCGTCAAACCACTCCGTCTGCCGCTCCCATGCTTCAGCATACGGCACCAAGCCCCAATCGACAAATGTTGTTTTCATGCGTATTATAAATTAAGTGTTAACAATTAGCAATTTAGCAATCAGCCATAGGCATAATATAAAACAGGCACTGCTTCCGCTTTGCTCTGCTTTGCCGGATCAGAAGAAATAGCCGAATCCCATATTCAGATAGATGGGATACATGGCAAACGAAATAGTGTCGAAATCCTTCTGGAATATATCATTCAGCCCCCAGGTGAGATCAGCATGAACGGTGAGGTGCTTGAAAGCCTTCCACTCTCCTCCCAGCTGCAAGCCCCACTGAAACTTCCTCAGTTCGTCCGAGAAGTCGTAAGTGGCAATGCTTCCTCCGCTGAAGTTGACGCGCGAACCGGTAGCATCCGGAGTGCGCAGATGGCCGTCATACACATGGCCGGAGAAGTTGCCTTCGGTCATATACGACACATACGGGCCGCATGAAAGTTTCCACCGGTTGCTGATGCGGTAGTCCACGAGCACGGGCACCGTCAAATAAGAGTTCTTCACTTTCGTCTTCACTCCTCCGGTCCACAGCCCCTGCAGCTCGCCGCCGTTCTCGTTGATAATCTTCATACCGTAATTCTTCACGGTAGCCTCCGTATTCATATTCTTGTTCTCCAGGCGCAGTCCAAGCGTCAGCCCCCACTTTTTGGCGGCATCGAACCACTTCGTAGCATTTCCCTCGATAGCAATGGCAATGCCCGGAGCATAACTGTCGATGCTGCGGATTTCCTCCGGCAAGGGAAGCGGTGCCGTACCACCGATGTTGAATCCGGCTTTGATGCTATATTCCCAGCCATGCAGATAAGAGTTGATGATGCTCTGCGTACGCTCCCGCTGAGCCGAAACACCGACTGCAAACAAACTGCACAAGAGCAGTGTCAATCCTTTTTTATAGTATGTCTTCATTGTCTTTTTTTCGTTATTTGTTTTTCCGAATACTGATTCGATGTTATTGAATACTGATTCGTTGTTACTGAATGATGATTCGTTGTTACTGAATGATGATTCGATGTTATTGAATGATTATTTCACTGTCAAAGTAACTTCGTCCACACAAAGCGTACTGCCGATGGCTCCCTTGAAATAATTCCCGTTCACACTGGAAGAGAAGACAATAGCCAGTTTGTAGCCCCCTTTCTTCAGTTTTTCGGCATCCACCGTCTTGCCATTGCGCGCCACAAACGGGAACTTAAACTTCGTCCATTCTTTCTTTTCGGGCAGGTAGTCGCCTTTCACTGCCGGTTCATACTGCGCACCCCGATCCGCTTTGAAACGGGCCATCAGCACAATGCGGTCGGACGTCAGCGAGTTGCCCCCATCCAGCGAGTTCACTTTTTCGTCCACCTCATAAAGCACACCGTAGATATCACATTCATCCTGCATGCCCGGCACCGGTGTGTTGTTTTCTTCATACACCGCTCCGCGCTGGAATTTATAATAACCCTCCAGCGATACCGGTTCTTCAAAGAACGGGAAACCGAGTTGAGTAGCTGTCAGCGGATTGCTCAAAGCCGACTTCACATCGAACGAACCGATGAAGAGGTTGCCGGCAGCGATATACATGCTGGCCATGGCACCGAACGGACCGGTATCCTTGGTTTCCAGTTTCACATATTTACCGCCATCAAAACCTCCGTCCTTCATCTGCACGGTGGGATAATTCAAGGAATTTCCTTTGGCCTCACCCGTCAGCTTGAAACCCGGATTACCGCTCGCCCACTCCAAGCGCTTGCCATCTTGAATTTCATAGAAGATGTGGTAAGGATTTTCGCTGCTCAGCAGTTCGAAATGGTATTTCGTGGGCAGCTGCGTCTGCCATAAGCTCACCTGATATACCGCCGTATTCGCTTGGTCCTCCGACACCACCTTAAACTGACGGGTCTGCTTTTCGCTGAAATTATAGAACGGAGCTTCATCGCCCTTGCTATTCGTCAATGGAGCAACCGTGGCCCCCTCAGGAAGTTCGAAATGGATTTCCACCCGCTGTAAATTGACTCCCCCGGATACATACAGCTGAATTGTATGATTCTCGGCATTGATAGTGGCCTGCTGAATGTGACTTCCCGTACATCCGTCAATAGCCGCTTCTTGATTCAACGCTTCGTCTTGAATGCAGGAGGCAAGGCTGAAAGTAAGCAATCCCGCTCCTACGATAAATGTCTTTAAATTCATAAATTGTGCGTATTAATAATGCGTTTTACTAAATGTATTAATAAAGTGTATCATTCATGTGTTTCTGAAAGAGCATCCTTATAATAAAGAGTGTCTTTCTTAGAACACGCGACAAAGGTATCCCTTTTTTCTGTTTTTTCAGTCATAATGACACAATAAATATGCAGCTTCACCCCAGAAGACAGGACAGAAAGTGTTCTGAAAAAAAGACCCCTGCTACAAGGTGTTGTAACAGGGGCTATGGATTTCATCCGTGGGGATGATTATTTCTTCATCTGAAGTCCAGCTTCAAACTTAGTAGTTTTTGCCATTGCATTAGGAAGGTCTTTCAACATGCCTTTCAGCATACCAGCCATACCACCCAATGCTGTATCAGGAATAAGATCTGCAAGCTGTGCTGCCAAAGGAGCAATCTTTACTACCAATGCTTTATCGATAAAGAAGTAAGGATTCTGCTGCTCATCGTAGCGCACATTGACAGGAATACCATTCTTCACCAACTGAAGCAGTTCAGTCAACGCATTTTGGTCTGCCTTAGTCATGCTTCCCATAATCTTTTCAAGATTCAAGAAAACGAGGATTTTGCTGTCGTCCACTTTTTGCCAAGTAGCATAGCCTACTTCAGATTCTTTCCATTCAGGAACAACCGGATTCTGTAAATCGGGAGCTTTTTCTGAATAAGTAGCCAAGATATTACCGTCTGCACCCAATGTGATGTCTTTCAGCACTTGAACCAACATACCAGAACCAAAACCATTTCCCATAGCAGGAATCATCATGATAGGCAAACCTCCCAAAGTTGCACCCGGTTCTGTTTCCCATGTCAAAACAACCGGACCCGAAACAAAAGTACCATCTTCATCCTTCACCACATCAGCCAGCTGCCAAGTACCTACCATCGGTCCTGAAATCAAGTTCTCATCACCGCCCTTGTTGTCATCATCATCACTACATGCAGTAAACAAACTCACTGAACAAATCAGCGCAAACAAAAAAAATAAATTTTTCTTCATGATAAATTTGAAATTAAAATTAAATTAGTTGTTGGTTTAGTTTAAAAAAGTCCGTTAATACATTTCATACTACGACTATTCCATTTTTAAGAACTAAATACCTATTACCTTAAAAAAACGGGTGCAAAGTAACGATTAAATCAAGGATTGTGCAAGGTCATTTTTTTATAATAATGTTCTATTTTTCATATTTGCGCCAAAACCAAGAATGAATTATAAGTTTTTCACTATGAGATTTCATAAAAATCTGCTAATTTTGTGGCATGGAACAACTAAAAGAAGCAGCAATGAATATGGATTTTCCTCAGGTAGATTTACCCATCGAGGTGCTGGCATGGACAGACGTGAATGAGGACATACTTAATATATATAAGCAGTCGTGCCGATTGCAAGCTTGCGTGGTAGCTATCTGTGTGGAAGGCACCATGAAAGCCTCCATCAACCTGCTCGACTATGAGATTCACCCCAACGATATGATCACCCTCTTGCCGGGCACCATCATCCAGTTTAAAGAAAGGACAGAAAAGGTACGTCTTTACTTTGCCGGATTCTCGGCCCAGTGTGTAGGGCGCATCGACGTGATGAAAAATATCGGCAATGCCTACACTAAAGTGATGGAACAGCCCGTAGTTACGCTGGAAAAAGAAACGGTGGACTACTTGAAGAAATACATTGAGCTGATTTCAAGCGCCAGCTGCAACGAGCATTTCGTCATGGTTCCTGAACTGGCTGAGCTCTACCTGCAGACCATACTCACCAGTGTGCGACTGGTTTACACCAGTTTTCAATTCAACAACAAGGAAAGCTGTCCCAACCGCAAGAAAGACATCTGCCGCCGGCTGATTCAATGCATCAGTGAGAATTACCGCACCGAACGACGCGCCCAGTTCTACGCCGACAAACTAGGCATTTCCCTCCAGCATCTCAGCACCACCGTAAGGCAGGTCACAGGGAAAAATGTACTCGACACCATTGCCTATGTAGTCATCATGGATGCCAAAACGAAACTCAAAGGAACCAATATGAACATTCAGGAAATAGCCTATTCGCTCAATTTTCCCAGCGCTTCGTTTTTCGGCAAATATTTCAAGCGCTATGTAGGAATGACTCCATTGGAATTCAGAAACAAATAACTGGAATTCGGGAATCAGTAACGGGAGTTCGGAAATCAGTAACTGGAATTCGGGAACAAAATGATTGACTGGTTTACTATAACAATCGTTTTGAAAACATCCAGAGAACTGTCCACTGGAAAGGAATGTATTGCATAAGGAGAGTTGCTACATGCTTACCATATGGTTTTTGACAACATTTCAATGAACTAATTAGAGTGCTCTCTATAGCAGTTTTTTCAATGCCCCTTTACTCTCTTTAAACTGCTCTCTATAGTATGCCCGCTTCCATGTACTCTCTACAGTGTCCGCTTTTGCATGCCCGCTTTCGTGCGCCCTCTATAGTCTGTCCGCTTTTTGTGTGCCTGCTTTTGCGTGTCCGCTTTGTGTGTGCCTGCTTTGTGTCCTCCCCCGTTCTCTCCGATGCCCGGCTGCAGCACTTTCAGAGAGTTCCGGACCTCTCAGCAGTGCGGTGCATTTCCTTGGCGGATGTTACGTCGGGCGGGCTTTTGTTCCCCTTGTTCGATGCAAAGATAGTGCAGTAAATCGACATTGTCAAATTTCAACCCCTCCAAATGTTAAAAATCAGTTAAAATAAAAAGGTAAATTTTATATTGTCCGTATTTTTCAGCTATTATAGCAGCTATATATCTGATTAAAAGTGTATTACATACTTTAATTGTTACATAGATTTCAGTATAATACAGCGGATAAAAAATAGAATCTTCTGCTTTATCTTACTGCAAACGCACATCCTTTTACGCGCAAGCGAGCATGCATATACGCAAGCGAACTTGCATATACGCGCGCAGGTAAATAAGCTATATACGCGCAAATAAGCGTGCTTTATTCGCGCAGGTGGGCATCCCTCATCGTGCTAGCGAGCGGCATCCCTCATCGTGCTGGCGAGCGGGCATCCACGCATCCTTCACCAGCGAAGGACGCAGTTTTACGGATACCAAACAGAAGGCTAAGCTTTGCAGGAAAGAAAGATATTTTTTGACAGAACAAAAGCTTATCTATCGCCGGCAAGCAGTCTATTGCGAAGAACGGAAACAGGGAAAGTGAATGTCGTTTGCCTCCCGCAGCATCCTCTTTAAACCTTTCAAAATGTTAAAACAATAATGCACACTTGAGCTATATCTGTGCAATTTTTCAATATTTGCATTACGCAGCGTTACGTTACGTTACGTTACACTTTTTTTTCGATGGTAAAACATACCCTCCGGATTCTCTGTCAGAGACTGGAGTTGTAAAATATTTCTTTACATATAAAAACAAAAAGACAAAGCAGCAAGGAGGTGAACAGACCCTAAAAACAGACCGGACCACATAGCAAAGAAAGACCAGCCCTCCCCACACTGCTATAGTATATATATTATTATATATTTATATTAGATAATGCTTATAAAGATAAAAAAAGCCTTCTTTTCTACCCTTTTCGCCGTTTTTCGTCGATTTCCTCTTCCAGTCTTTTCCAGCTTACCGATGGTTCCGTTCTTGCTTAAAACGGGGTTTCTATCCATGGATTATATTTTATATTTTTCAACAAACTCCTATCTTGTCGAATTCCGAGGAGCAAAAAATAGAGAAAAAAAAAGTGTAACGTAACGTAACGCTATGTAACGCACCTCTCACAAGCGAATCGTCGGCAGAGGCTCATTTCTCCCCTACACCCCTTTCCTGCATCCTCATCACACACGCGATTCGAGGCAGGAAATATCGTCCGCGAAAGCAAATTTATTTTACAACCTACATCCGCTTGCAGCCCACATACCGAGCCACACCCTGAGCCACGTCCTCCAGCTACTGAAACAGGTCTGAAAAACGATTATTCTGCCACAGAAGATGCGCTGCTTCACTCTTTTCCAGCTATCAGCAGACTGATAATAACACTGATGACAGACAGTACCAGTGCCCCGCTCACCCAGGCAGACACCAGCAGGTATCCGCCCCAGGAATACAATATGCCGGCCGCTACGGGAATGCCCAGCAGATTATAAATCAAGGCCCAGAACAGATTTCGGCGTACAAGCGCGGCCACCTGCCTTGACAGGCGGATAGCGCCGGGAAGAAGCTGCAGGTCGGGCGACTGCAATACCAGCATTGCCTGATCCTCCTGCAGTTCCTGACCCTTCTGCACTTGCTGCTCCTTCGGATTCTTCTGCACTTCCGGACTCATGCCCATGGCAATGCTGACATCAGCCAAAGCGAATGCCTGCCTGTCATTGACCCCATCGCCTACCACAGCCACTTTCTTTCCTTTCCGCTGCAACTCGCTCACAAATTCCGCTTTTTCTTCCGGCAATGCATCGGCTATAAAATAGTCAATCCCCAGGCGCGAAGCCACCGAATGAGCCGTGCGCTCTCCGTCGCCAGTCAGCATACACACCTCCAATCCCATATCGCGAAGCTCTTTCACCGCATCAAACGACGTAAACCGAATCGGATCGGAGATAGCCACGACAGCCAGCAGTTCAAGCTCGCGGCCGAAATAGACCATTTCATTTCCGCCACTCTCATAATGCACCACCATACCGGCCATCACATTATTCACCTTCGCTCCATAATCATGCAAAAGCTTATAATTGCCCACCCAATAAACCTGTCCTCTGCACCACACTTTGATTCCTTTGCCTCTCAGCGTCTCGACATGTTCCAGCTGGGCCGGCTGGATCTGTCCCTCCTCTTCCAGCACACGCACGACGGCTTCAGACAGCGGATGCTCCGACTGCATCAGTGCTGCCAGAAGAACATCTTTGCAGGACGACTCTTCCGAGTGAGACCACAGCCATCCTGTCACCGTTGAGCATCCTTCGGTGAGTGTGCCAGTCTTGTCGAGCACCACCACATCCGCCTTCCCCAACTGCTGCAGCCCCACCGCATGGTTCACTCTCACCCGCAAGCGGGAGAACTTTGCCATCCCCATCCACAAGGCAGCCGGCACTGCCACTCCCAGCGCACAAGGACATGCCATGATGACAACAGACACGGCTGCCAAGACCCCATTGCCTATCTGCCCGCAAAGCGACCAGCCCACAAAGGCCAGCACTGCAACCATAAGCACCACAGGCACATAGACATTGGTTATGCGGTCGGTAAGGGTAACCGAAAACCGACCTTGCCCGCAAGCTTCCATCCAGCGGCCGGTCAGAAATGATGCCACCATCACCGAAACAATCTCAAAAGAAGGAAGCGAGATTATCTCAAGGTAAGAAGGCGAGATTGTCTCAAGGCAAGAAGGAAGCGAGCCGGCTCCTGGCTCATGTGCGAAGGCTGGAGCAGCCCAACAGAACAGACTGAAAAAATAAGCCACCGTCATACTCAACACTACCAGCACATCCAGCCCCGCTCTTCCCCGAACGAGCTGCCTGCAAGCTTGCACAAAAAAACTTCTTCCCAAACAGAAGAGCACAAAGGCAGCAATCAAAGCCTGAACGGTCCATGAGGGGACAACCCAAGACAGCAACAGCTGGACAACTGCCAGCACCCAGGCCACCGCCACTCTTCTTCTCAACAACACACGCTGTTTATCCATCCCTGCATCCGTCAGCACGGAACACTTTCTACTCACATCCTTATCCACGGAATGCATTCTACTCACATCCTCATCCACAGCACTCTTTCTACTCACATTTTTGTTCATGGCTATACTCATTTATTTCGTTCATTGACCCTCCCTTAACAAGTCCGTCTTCCCATTTGTTCAGCCACATCATTTTTCACCATGAGCAAGCAGCCTTTCTTTGAGATAATTAGCTAAAACCTACTGATTTTTTTCTGATTTTATTAGCGCAATTCATGAATTTTGCGTATATTTGTCAGTAGTGAAACTTAAAACAGAAGATTAATTCAAACAGCAAAAAGAATATGAAAAAGCAATATGTCAGTCTGCTTGCAGTTCTTCTTTCAGCAGGCGTTTTTTTATTTTCTTGTGATAACAAGATGAGCAAAAATACAGGTGCTTTGCAATTTGACAGCATTCAAGTGAATGAAACGGCCCATCTGTTTGAAGATGCCGCCAAACCTGCCTGCAACCTTGTCATTAACTATGCCTATCCGGTGCAGTCTACGGATGAAACCCTGAAAGATACGCTGAATGCGTATTTCATCTCTGCCTGCTTTGGAGAAAAATACATCGGTGAAAAACCGGAGAAAGTGGTGGCACAGTATACGAAGAATTACATCAGCACCTATCGCAAAGACCTGGAGCCCATGTATCTGGAGGACGAGAAGAACAAGGAAGACGAATCTTCCATCGGAGCATGGTACTCTTACTACAAGGGGGTTGAAAGCCACGTGCAGCTGTACGAGAAAGATCTGCTGGTGTATCGCATCGACTATAACGAATATACCGGAGGCGCTCATGGCGTTTACATGACCAGCTATCTGAACTTCGACCTCACTCTGATGCGTCCGCTCCGCCTGGACGATGTGTTCGTGGGAGACTACAAGGAACCGCTCACCGACCTGATCTGGAACCAGCTGATGGCAGACAACAAGGTGGCTACGCATGAGGCATTGGAAGATTTGGGCTTCGGCTCCACCGGTGAGATTGCCCCTACAGAAAACTTCTATTTAAGCAAAAAAGGAATCACTTTCCATTACAATGTATATGAAATCACGCCTTATGCCATGGGCGCAGTCAAGGTGACCCTTCCTTATGCCGTAATGGAACATTTGTTAGGCAGCAGCCCTGTTTTAGGAGACTTGAAAAATTAATTTTACTAATATAGAATCATCGTCTCACAGGATGACTGGCAGAAACAGCTGAACGAACGACCGACCGGACAATCGGCAGGATGACTGACCGGACGACCGGCAAGACGACGATTCATTTAACTTTTATGAAAGAACAAGTGGAAATCATACAGAAATACTTCCCGAATCTGACAGAGGAACAGCAGAAACAATTTGCTGCGCTCTACGATCTTTACATCGATTGGAATGCTAAAATCAACGTCATTTCACGCAAAGACATCGAGAATTTGTACGAACATCATGTGCTTCATTCGCTGGGCATAGCCAAAGTGATCCAGTTTCATCCCGGAACCCGCGTGATGGACTTAGGCACCGGCGGAGGATTCCCGGGTATTCCCTTGGCGATCTTGTTTCCCGACACACATTTCCACCTGGTAGACAGCATCGGAAAGAAGGTGCGGGTGGCCACTGAAGTTGCCACGGCCATCGGTCTGAAAAATGTCACCTTCCGCCACGCCCGCGCTCAGGAGGAAAAGCAGACATTCGACTTTGTGGTGAGCCGTGCCGTGATGCCGCTGGCTGATTTGATGAAAATCATCAAGAAGAACATCTCACCCAAACAGCAGAATGCACTGCCCAACGGACTGATTTGCCTGAAAGGAGGCGAATTGGAACACGAAACCATGCCGTTCAAAAACAAAACAATGATTCACAGTTTGAGCGACAATTTCGAGGAAGAGTTCTTCCAGACGAAGAAAGTGGTGTACGTACCTATCTAACCGGTGCGTACTTATTTTTATATGAAACCATCACTAGAAATTTAGCATCACTATAGATTTAGCGTCACTAGAGATTTAGCACATTAAAACCATGAAAATCAAGAGGTTTGAATTTAATATGTTTCCCGTAAACTGCTATGTGTTATGGGATGAGACCAAAGAAGCTGTGGTCATTGACCCGGGCTGTTTCTACGATGAAGAAAAGCGGACACTGAAGAATTTTATCCTCAGCAACGAGCTGAACGTGAAGCATCTGCTGAACACCCACCTCCACTTAGACCATATATTCGGCAATCCGTTTATGCTGAAAGAATTCGGGCTGTCGGCCGAAGCCAACAAAGCAGACGAGTTCTGGATTGAGGAGGCTCCCAAGCAAAGCCGCATGTTCGGATTCCAGCTGCAAGAAAAACCGGTGCCCCTGGGCGGATATCTGCACGACGGAGATATCATCACCTTCGGCAACAGCCAGCTGGAAGCTATTCACGTGCCGGGCCACTCTCCGGGCAGCCTGGTATATTACAGCAAAGCCGATCACTGCATGTTTTCGGGCGACGTGTTGTTTCAAGGCAGCATTGGCCGTGCCGACTTGGCCGGAGGCAATTTCGACGAACTGATAGAGCACATCTGCAGCCGCCTGTTTGTGCTGCCCAATGAAACGGTGGTGTATCCCGGACATGGTGCCCCCACTACCATCGGAGTGGAAAAAGCCGAGAATCCATTTTTCAGATAGCATTCTATTATTTTAGATAACACTTTAGATAACACTCTAAAAATTCTAATAACATGAAAACCGATTTGTTAGCAAGCCGTCACATCGGCATTAATGAACAAGACACAGCCGTGATGCTCCAGAAAATAGGCGTACGGTCGCTGGATGAACTGATTGATCAAACCATTCCCGCCAACATCCGCTTAAAAGAGCCGTTGGGTTTGAATGCCCCGTTGACGGAATATGAATTTGCCAAGCACATCTCATCGCTGGCAAGCAAGAACAAACTGTTTACTACCTACATCGGTCAGGGATGGTATAACACCATTACACCGGCTGTGATTCAGCGCAATGTGTTTGAAAACCCCGTATGGTACACTTCTTACACACCTTATCAGACTGAGGTTTCCCAAGGCCGCCTGGAAGCATTGATGAACTTCCAGACTGTCATCAGTGACCTCACTGCCATGCCGCTCGCCAATTGTTCATTGCTTGATGAAGGTACGGCTGCTGCAGAAGCGGTGACCATGATGTACAGCCTGCGTTCACGCGCCCAGCAGAAAGCCGGAGTGAACGTGGTATTTGTAGACGAGCAGATTTTCCCTCAGACACTGGCTGTGATGACCACCCGGGCTGTGCCCCAGGGCATCGAACTGCGCGTGGGAAAATACAGCGAATTTGAATTTACTCCCGACGTGTTTGCCTGCGTGCTGCAGTATCCCAATGCGAGCGGAAGTGCAGAGGAATATGCTGCCTTTACCCAAAAAGCTCACGAAGCAGACTGCAAAGTGGCGGTGGCAGCCGACATCCTCAGTCTGGCTCTGCTCACTCCTCCGGGAGAATGGGGAGCAGACATCGTGTTCGGAAGCAGCCAGCGACTGGGTACACCGATGTTTTATGGCGGTCCGTCGGCAGCTTATTTCGCTACCCGCGATGAGTACAAGCGGAATATGCCGGGACGCATCATCGGATGGTCGAAAGATAAATACGGCAAGCTGTGCTACCGGATGGCGCTGCAGACCCGTGAACAGCACATCAAACGCGAAAAGGCTACATCGAACATCTGTACGGCCCAGGCCCTGCTTGCCACGATGGCCGGATTCTATGCGGTGTATCACGGACAGGAAGGCATCCTCAACATTGCTTCCCGCATCCACAGCATTGCGGTCTATCTGGACAAAGAAGTACAGAAATTCGGCTATCGCCAGTTGAATGAGCAATATTTTGACACCCTGCGCTTTGAACTGCCCGGACAGCTGTCGGCCCAGCAGATCCGCACCATTGCCTTGAGCAAGGAAGTGAATCTGCGCTATTATGACAACGGCGATGTGGGTTTCAGCATTGACGAAACCACTGATATCGCTGCAGCAAGTACGCTGCTTTCCATCTTTGCCATTGCCGCAGGAAAAGATTATCAGAAAATAGAAGACATTGCTGAACAGTGCATCATTCGGCCGTCGCTGAAGCGCACCTCTTCCTTCCTCACGCACGAAGTGTTCAATAAGTATCACACGGAAACGGAAATGATGCGCTATATCAAGCGCTTGGACCGCAAAGATATTTCCCTCACTCACTCGATGATTTCATTGGGATCGTGCACCATGAAGCTGAATGCCGCAGCTGAAATGCTTCCGCTGAGTTGTGCCGGATTTATGGAAATGCACCCGCTGGTGCCCGAAGACCAGGCTGCCGGCTATCGCGAACTGATTCACAACTTAAGTGAAGACTTGAAAATCATCACTGGATTTGCTGGGGTGAGCCTGCAGCCCAACTCGGGTGCTGCCGGCGAATATACCGGACTGCGCGTTATCCGGGCTTACCTGGAACATATCGGACAGGGACACCGCAACAAGATTCTGATTCCGGCCTCTGCCCACGGCACCAACCCGGCTTCAGCTGTCCAGGCAGGATTCACCACGGTGACCTGTGCCTGCGATGAACATGGCAATGTAGACATGGACGATTTGCGGGCCAAAGCCGAAGAAAACAAAGACGACCTGGCTGCGCTGATGATTACCTATCCGTCTACACACGGTATCTTCGAAACGGAAATCAAGGAAATTTGCCGCATCATCCATGCCTGCGGCGCGCAAGTATATATGGACGGTGCCAACATGAATGCGCAGGTGGGGCTCACCAACCCAGGATTCATCGGTGCAGACGTGTGCCACCTCAACTTGCACAAGACATTCGCTTCGCCTCACGGCGGTGGCGGTCCGGGTGTGGGTCCTATCTGTGTGGCCGAACATCTGGTGCCTTTCCTCCCGGGACACAGCATCTTCTGCAACACGCAGAACCAGGTAGCTTCTGCTCCGTTTGGCAGTGCAGGTATTTTGCCGATCACCTACGGATACATCCGCATGATGGGTGCTGAAGGCTTGACGAAAGCCACGAAAGCAGCCATCCTCAACGCCAACTACCTGGCAGCCTGTCTGAAGGACACTTACGGCATCGTTTACCGGGGAGCCAACGGCTTCGTGGGACACGAAATGATTTTGGAATGCCGCAAGATTCATGAGGAAACGGGTATCTCCGAAAATGACATCGCCAAACGCCTGATGGACTACGGCTATCATGCGCCTACGCTTTCCTTCCCTGTGCACGGCACTCTGATGATTGAGCCTACCGAAAGCGAAAGCTTAGCCGAGCTGAACAACTTCGTGGATGTGATGCTCAACATCTGGAAGGAAATTGAGGAGGTGAAGAACGGGGAAGCCGACAAGGAAGACAATGTGCTGATTAATGCACCTCACCCCGAGTATGAGATTGTGAACGACAACTGGGAGCACTCATACACCCGTGCAAAAGCTGCCTACCCGATTGAAAGTGTGCGTGAAAACAAGTTCTGGGTGAACGTGGCACGTGTAGACAACACACTGGGCGACCGCAAGTTGCTGCCTACCCGCTACGGCACATTCGACTGATTTTATGCTGCTACTAAATAATAGAAAGCAGCTGTAAAATCAGGAAGTACCTGTAGAAACAGAGAGAGTACCTTGCAATTTAGAGAGCTGATGTAAAATTAGATAGTAGCTGTAGAATTAGAAAAAGATAATAACAAGAAAACAATCAGAAAGCAACAATAAAAATAACCCCTGCCAACGGATGCGGCAGGGGTTATTTTCTATAAGACATTCTGCAAGATACTCTGCAAATATTATGCAAGATATTCTATCAGACATTCACCCGAAAAACCGGTAAATGATTCTTCTCTTTACTTCACCAAGGTTACAATGCCCTCCTTGATGTGCTTTTCTTTCAAAGACACCTGAGGATCGGCATAGCCCAAAGCAACACAGCCATATACCTGATGATGCTCAGGCACCCCCAATGACGTGATAAAAGCACGCACTTCAGGATCATTGCAGGTAGTGCCCAGCTGATTGATCCAGCAGGAAGAAATGCCCAGCGACTGCGCCGCCAAAAACATATTTTCAATGGCACACGCACAGTCCATCGGAGCCCACCATTGGGTCGGTTCGTTGGATACAATCACCAGTGAAGGTGCATGATAATAGCAGCAGTATGTTTCACTATGACCGCGCTCCTGCAAACGTGCATCCTCACTCTTGGCAAAGGCCCCTTTGATGTGCTTATTCAGTTCCGCCAGTTTGTCCTGATTCTGAATAGCCGTAAAATGCCACGTCTCGTAATGCATCCCGTTGGGTGCATAGGCACCTGCTTCTACAATGGCCATCAGGTCTTCTTCTGACAGCTGACGGTCGGTATAGGCCCGTACACTGCGACGCGCCTTGATATTTTCCAAAACTTCATTTGTTTTCATCCTGTCCTCTCCTATATATAAAAACGGGGTTGATAAACCCTCATTCTATTTTGTACAACAATATACTAATTTGCACAGAACTAGCGTTTCACCAGCCCGATTTTAGCATTCAGCTTGAAATAATACACCCCGTTTTCTTTCTCCAGAAAACCGTACTTATCCTTGTCCACCGAACCCTTTTCAAAACGCGAATTCAGGAAAAGGAAATCTTCCATCACCTGCTTCTGCGACTTATGATAACCAATCACCTTTCCGCTGCCATCCACCAGCAGAATGCCTTCCACGGCCGAATCCTGCCCGTTGTAAATCTTGGCCGGACGCATGCCCAAGGCCAACGCCATCAGAAACTGCTTCACTTTAAATTCATAGAAGCGATGCTTGTTGATCAGTTCGTCTTTAATCTTCAGCGGATTGATCTGCTTGATAACCTCTGTCAGTTCGCTCACACGCGTAATGCCATCCAAGTGCATAATACGCACCATCTCGGCCAGCACACGAGGGAAATGCAAATCAATCATCAGCAGATTGCTCCGGAACACCCGATCGGCCACATCCGAATACTTCAGCACACCGCCCAGCCGCTCAATCATCATCATGCGCTCGGCCACTTCATTGGGCGATTCGGGCAAAGCATTGATTTTGTTTACCGTGGGAGTAGCAAACTTGATGCCGCTCTGCTCGAGCTTCAAATTAGCCGTCCGTCCCCCGTCGAGCAAAGGATTCATGGCGCTCAAGCGAGAACGTACGTTGAAACCCGTAAGCGGAGCCTCGGCATTCCAGAAAGCAACGGAGAAGTCTGTACGGTCGTCGGTCTTCGCCTCCAGGTCGAAGATATTGGCCTCATCCAGAAACTCTTCCACCCCATCGGGCGACATCACATCATTGACCGGAGAAGCCTTGACAGCCTGCAAAATCAAATCGGCTACCACACCGAAATCTTCACGCGGCATCGACTTCACCCCCGCTTCATTTTCCATGCGTATTACATCCTCTTCAATGTAATATCGCCGCGGACCGTCGTGCTCCTCACGCTGAATCATCGCTACAGGCCAACTCGTCTCTCCGGCTTTCGCTTCTTCCGTACCCAACACTACTTTTCCATCTGCCAGCAGGCGGAAGAAAGTATACAGTTCACACCATTCTCTTTTTGTTGCTTCAAATGCCATATATTTTTGCTTCTTTATATTACCTTTTTGTTACTTTATGCCATCACCAGGGGGTATCTTCCTCCTCACCGGTGAAGCGCAGCGTTTCCACCTTTTCGAGCCGTGCTCTCAGCTTGGGCATCATCGAACGGCGGATACGCAATGTCATACTACAATCCATGTCATACGCCTGCTCCAGAATTTCCGGCTCCTCCTCCTTCACAATGCGCATCACATCATTCATAAACGGATACTCAAACATCACAGACACATCCTCATCCACCGTTTTCTCAATCACAGTCGCTGCAGCTATGGCCTCAGCCGCTGCAGCACGATAGGCGACAATCAAGCCGCTGGTGCCTAACTTAATCCCGCCAAAATAGCGGACCACAATAATCAAGATATCCGTTAGTTCATTCGAGTTAATCTGACCCAATATAGGTTTTCCTGCTGTACCGGAAGGTTCACCGTTGTCGTTGGCACGGAAGTCTTTCCGGTCCGATCCGAGCATATAGGCGTAGCACACATGGCGAGCATCATAATACTTCTTCTGATACGTTTCAAGATGCGCCTTTACCTCGCCAAGCGTTCGCACCGGAAGTGCGATGGCGATAAACTTACTCCGCTTCTCGGTATATATGCCTTCCGCAGGTTCAGCAATTGTTTTGTAAATATCTTCAGCAGTCATGAGCGCAAAGATACGGCTTTAATTTCTTTTCTCCGAAAAGTTTAAAAACTAATTTTGTAACGAATCGTCACACCATGCCCGATACGCTACACAAGCCTTTCGGCTGTAACACGGCAGCCACATTCCCTCCAGGCCCAAAAACAAAAGAGAGTGTATCGTTTACGCGACACACCCTCCCAAACACATTCATCAAAAAAACAGACTCTTCTGTCCTGACGTACTTAGGCTTTCACAAGTGAAGTACCATCTTTTTTAATTAATCTTATATCTAATACTATGAAAAACACACTATGATAACAGCTGAAAAAAGAGAAATGTTCACAAGTCTAAGCCTTTTTTGTAGTTAAAAGAAGTTATAGTACCCCATAAAGATTATCTGCAGGTAAACAAAGACTTCCCCAGTCGATCATTGCATTAAAAATCATTATTTTAGAATAACGTCCCAAGTCGTCCACAAGTATGTCCTTCTCTTCTATCACCTGATGCTCAATCAAAAAGGCCCGCATGGTGCCCTTGAGCAAGGGGTGCAACGGAGTATACCATTTTTGCCCGTCAAAAAAGGCAACATTGCCGATGGAAGTATCCGTCAGGCGCCCGTCTTTCACAATCAGCACATCATCAGCCCCGTCGCGCCGGGCATAGAGGCGGTTCAACCCCTCCCGGTCCGTACTCTTATAGGTATAGTCAACGGCATCATCCACCACCAGACGCAACGTGTTCACCTGCCGCATCTGATAGGGAGTGTAAGTTACCTCCTCTATCTCCCGGCCATAAACAATGCGGCACTTGAAAATCCCCTTTTCAGACGGCACGGCAACCACCTGCTTCAAATCAACAGGAGGCTCCTCCTTCCAAAAAGCAGCGCGCGTACGGTTGCAGCGCTCCGTGTGCTGACGCAACCGGCAAATCCTGCCGTCTTCTATCCGTATCGACTCAATAAATCGGCACATATACCTTCTGTTTCATCTCGTTATATTCACTCAGCGCATCGCTCTGACAAGTAATTCCACCGCCGCTCTTGAAGAAAAGATGATTGTCCCGCTGCTCCACGAAACGAATCATGACCGCACTGTCCAGATTCTCTCCGTCAAAATAGCCCATGATGCCCGTGTAAAAGCCGCGTTCGTACGTTTCAGCTTGCTGAATAATCTCCGTTGTCTTCTTCTTGGGAGCTCCCGTGATAGAACCAGCCGGCAACAGACGGAACAAGAGAGTGCCCAACTGAGGATAAAAATCGGCCGGCAAGACACCCTGAATCTCCGAGCTCGTCTGCAAGATATCCCCTCGGTTGGTATGCAGCGTATCTATGTAACGGTAGCGCGACACATGCACCCGGTCGGCTATCATACTCAAATCATTGCGAATCAAATCTACAATGGTGGCATGTTCGGCAGCCTCTTTTTCATCCTCCATCAGACTCTGGGCAGCGTTGGGCAGAGAGGCATCTATCGTCCCCTTCATCGGATAAGAATAGACCACCCCGTTCTTGATGCGGACAAAGATTTCCGGAGAAAAGACGGTAAACGCATCTTTCACCCACAACTTATACAGAGCGTGTGAGCGCTCGTAGATAACCTTCAGTGTCAGATTGGTTTCCACCGGAGTCTCACAAGTCAGGTTGGTCAGGAAGCTGTTTCCCGCCAGGATGTGATTGCGCACAATTTGGAACGACCGCTGATAAGAATCAAACGATTCGGGATAGGTCTGCCAGGAAACGACAGAGGCCGGGTGCACCACATCCGCTCCGCTAAGAGCGGCTTCCCTTGCGTTGCTGTAGCCATTGAAATCAAACAGCAGCTCGGCGCTATCCACCGCATCCGGCTCCTCGATATACGAGGCATCCTGATTATAATTGATTACAAAAATAAAAGGGCGGCGCAAAGCCCCCAGTTCATTCATCCGCTTTACGGACTCCTCTTTAGTATATAAACGCATAGTTAGTAATCTAAAAACGATATTCTACCCCACAAAAATAGTGAAAAGTAGAACAATAAAACAACGTAAAAGTAAAAAAAAGACATTCCTGCCCTGTAAGCTGTCCCCATAAAAAAAGCAGTTCAGCAAGAATGCTCTTGCCGAACTGCACAAATCTATAATTTTACCTAATGAACTAGAGTCGCTTACGCAATAGAATCTCTCTATGCAGACTCAACGATTATTTCATCGCTTCTTTCACTTGAGGAAGCATTGCTTTCACGTTGGCATTTTCAGGAGACACCTTAGCAGCTTCTTCCAAGTATTCTACAGCTTCTTTGAAGCGAGCATCAGCCTTTGCTTTCTCAGCAGCATACTTGTCAGCATCAGAATTAGCCAAAGGAGCAGCTACCTTCAAGATGTTAGCACCGTCGTTGTAGCACAAAACACCCAAGCTATACAATGCGTTTGTTTTGTTCTTCTTGTGATCAAAAGTAATCACTTTCTTGAAGCAGTCTTCAGCCACATCCAGCTTACCAGCCTTTTGAGCTGCCAATCCTTCTTTCAGGAAATGGAAAGTATATTCCTTGATCATTGTCTTGTTAGTGGGGAATTCCTTCAGACCAGCCTCCAGTGTAGCCACATATTCATCTTTCTTCTTCAGCACTTCCAAAGCCAGCGCTTTACGGGCATAAGCATTGGCCGTGTTGAATTTCTTTTGAATAGCAATATCGAAATAAGTAACCGCTTCAGCATATTTCTTCACGCCATTGGCAGCAATACCACAATAATAGGCAGTAGCAGAGTCCTGATTATTAGTCTGCTTCAAATATTCACTGAATTTAGCAAAAGCCACGGCATAGTTTTTAGCGTTGAATGCGTCGTTACCTTCTTTCTTGGTTTGGTTCGGGTCGGTTTGAGCGAAAAGGTTAGTTGCTGCAATACAAATTGCAAAAAATAGAATTAATTTTTTCATAACTTTAAATGTGTTTTTAGTTGTTTTTCGCTCAAAAATAAATCATATCCCATAAACTCACAACCCTATTTACTATTTTTGATTTTTTTGAAATTAAAATAACATTTGTTATTTCTTCGTAAATAGCGCCAAATTTCAGCCTGAATAATTTGCAAAACTGAATCATTTTTTCAATACACCCGTGCATTTTAAATAAAGCCTTACTCTTAAAAAACAAGGAATGTTTCGATACAACACAGCATTCAACACACTCTTTTAACATAGCTGTAACGAAGAGAATAGACTACTGCAGTGCCGGACAGCAACTGGATTTAGACGAGCTGACCCGCTCATGGCGCATCAGTCCAGACATCTATCCGGCATGGGAATCGGTGAAATATATCATTGACAAGAACCTCTATCTCGCAGCTTACGCCGGTGAAGGCCACTACAACGACATGGACATGCTTGAAATAGGACGCGGACTCACACCTGCTGAAAAATACTGAGCTCATCGCCCTCAACCAAGACCCGCTGGGCCTGCAGGCTCACGTAGCCATGCGATGCGGCGAAGGGATTGTTTTACTTTGTCTCCCTTATCTGCCAGCACGGCTTCTACCCATGAGTGAATTACCCGAAATGCCTAATTAGAAGCAGGGGTAAGCGTTACCGTTTCATCACCCGATAAGCTCTCATGCCCAGCAAGATAACAGAGCAGGTAAAACCTATGGGATAAGACAGCCAAATACCTGCTATCCCTTTATCGAGGAAAAACGCAATGGCATACCCAGCCGGTATGGCTATGATGAAATAGGCCACAAACGAGATAACCATAATAGAGGTTACATCGCTGAGCCCTCTCAACGCATTGGCCAACACAATCTGAATGCTGTCGCCAAACTGATAAGCGATCAAAATGGGCAGCAAGATAGCTACAATCTGCAGCACAGCCTCATCGTCCGTGAAATAACTTCCGATGGTGTCGCAGCATAAATACAGCAGCAGACTTAGTGTGACGGACAGCAGCACGGCCAACCCAACGCCTGCCAGTGTGACGCGACGCACATTTCGCCAATCCTGCAGCCCCTTAAACATACTGGTGCGGATGGCTACTGCCGAGCCCAATCCCAGGTAAATGGTGAAACTGACAGTAGAGACAGCAATGGCAACCTGGTGGGCAGCCAAAGCCATTCCTCCCAGCCACCCTATCATAATTGTCGTAATGCAGAAAGTTGCAGCCTCAATGCCTTGCTGAAAGGCAATGGGCCATCCAATCAGATTGAGCCTTTTCCAATAAGCCTTTCTAAAGGGTGTAACCAGAAATCCTTTCCTGAACGGCTTGTACTTTTCCTGACGCACAAACACGGCTACAAACAGCAGCAGCATAATGATGCGGGAAAGCAATGTGCTGATGCCGGCTCCCAGCAGTCCGAGTTCCGGAAATCCGCACTTTCCGTAGATAAGAACGTAATTACCCGCAATGTTGATGGCATTGACAAGGGTCAGTACCCACATGGATATGGAAGCATCCATAATGCCTTCCACAAATTGCCGGAAGGTGTTGGAAAGCATCACAAAAAGCACAGAAGACATCAGCACCAGATAGTAAGGCCGGATGAGCGGCATGAGTTCCTCTGGTTGTCCCAGATACCCCACATTGATATAGATAAGAAACAGCACAAGAAGAATCAGAGCCGTGGTAGTGGTATTGGCCATCAAGCTGTTTTTCAGCCAACCACCGATGGCAATCCGTTTGTTGATGGCAATGTGTTCACCGATAATGGGGGTATAATTGAACGAAAATCCAGTGCCTAGAATGATAAAAGCATTAATCACATTGTTGACGAAAGAAGCAGCTGCCAGTTCGTCTGTGCTGTGCTGCCCCACCATCACGGTATCTGCCAGTCCGGTGACGATATTTCCCAACTGCCCGATAATGATAGGCAATCCCAATAACACTAATGATTTGACGTGTTGTTTGTATTCCATAAATGGTAATTGTTTTTTAATGACAAAATTGAACGATAAACAGACAGTCTTTCAACCCGTTGACTGAAAGACACATACCGAAGTCTGTAGCCATAGCGCTACAGAAATTTCCGGAAATAATCACGTTGAAAAAATACGAGAAACAGCCTTCTGAGACATTCTTGCCGGATGTTTGGACACATCAGCATCAGACACTCAAAAATACATGAGCAGCCTGTTGGGACCACGCGTTGTCCAGGTGAGGAACAGAATGTGGTTCAATTTATTAAGATTGGATTTATATAAAACACTATTTTTCATCAAGGGCGCAAAGATAACACTTAATTTTGAGAAAGAAAAAAGTTATCGTTGCTATTTTAGAAAGACGACAAGCACGCTTCACCTGAAAATATAATGGAGCTATACCGCGTGTTTACACGATATTCTTGCTATCTTTACCCCAAATTTTGATATAAATGAAAGAAGAATGCTTGATATGTAAAGCTCCGCTCGAATATCTGGAGACGGAAACGGAAATGGAGTGTGAACTGTGCCATCGCCATGAAATGAGTAAAACCCGATGTGTAGCCGGTCATTATGTGTGCAATGAATGTCACACCAAAGGACTGGATTCCATTCTCGGCTATTGCATAAAGGAAAATTCCAAAAATCCCGTAGAGATTCTTCAACGGATGATGACAATGTCTTTCTGCCATATGCACGGACCGGAGCACCACACACTGGTGGGAGCAGCCTTGCTCACCGCTTACCACAATGCCGGAGGCAATATCGAACTGCTTCCAGCGTTGAAAGAAATGATAGCCCGCAGCCGCAAAGTGCCGGGAGGTGCCTGCGGCTTTTGGGGAAGTTGCGGGGCTGCTGTCAGCACAGGAATGTTCATGTCGATTATTTCAGGAGCTACTCCCCTCACCCAAGATTCGTGGGGACAAGCCAATCTGATGACCGCACAAGCACTGACGGCTATCGGAAAGGTAGGCGGACCCCGCTGCTGCAAACGGAATTCCTATCTTTCACTGCAAGCCGCCGCCCGCTATGTGGCCGAGACAACACACATCTTGATGGAGATGAAACCAGTGGTCTGCAACAGAACACAGCAGAACAACCAATGTATCCGACAGCGTTGTCCGTTTTATCCCTCACAGGAAGCTTAATCCATTATATTCATCATAGAACATACATCATAAAACATACATTTACATTTATGAAAATACTGATTCTTTGCACAGGAAACCGATGCCGCAGCCAAATGGCTCAAGGCATCCTGCAAGCATGGGAACCAACATTTGAAGTCCATTCTGCAGGGGTACGGCCAGCCTCCGAAGTTCACCCGCTGGCCATACAAGTGATGAACGAAATCGGCATCGATCTCCGAGACCATTTTCCCAAGTCGGCAGACCGCTATCTGGACCAGCCGTGGGATTATGTGATTACAGTATGTGGAGGTGCACGCGATACGTGTCCTGTGTTCCAGGGAGAAGTCAGACACCGGCTACATGTCGGCTTTGATGATCCGGATGCTTTCACCGGAACGCCCGATGAAGTGCTGAAAGAATTCCGCAGAGTAAGAGATGAAATCCGCGACCGTCTGCAAAAAATATCCTGGCAATAAGCTTGCCCTGCTACCAATAAACAAAAACCGATATGATTACCCGCTGCTATCTGGAAATAACCAACTGCTGCAACCTCGACTGCGTGTTTTGCCCCAAGACCTGCCGCCCCCAGCGTCAGATGTCGCTGGCAGAATTTCATGCGCTGACGGATAAGCTGACAGGAAAAATCAAGTTCTTGTATTTTCATCTGATGGGCGAACCGCTTCTTCACCCTCTCCTGCCACAATTTATCCAGACAGCCAGACAAAAGGGATTCATACCCGTACTCACTACGAACGGTACATTACTTTCACAGAAAAAAGAGCTGCTTGATGCCTTGCCTCATAAGATACAGATTTCACTGCATGCGCATGAAGGCAATGACAGAAAAAATGCAGATGCCTACATCAACAAAGTGATGACCTTTGCCAAAGAGGCTGCGGCAAAGGGATGTATCATCGTCCTGCGATTATGGAACGAAGGTGGATACAATCAGATGAACGAAGCTATTTTACAGTTGATAGCACAACATCAGCCTGCTCCCTGGACAGAAAGAAAAGACGGATGGAAACTTGCTGAAAATCTGTTTATCGAACACGACAATATGTTTTCCTGGCCCGATTCGAAACAGGCAGCATATGATGAACCAGAAGTTTTCTGCTATGCATTGCGCAATCAGATAGGCGTACTGGCCGACGGCACGGTAGTGCCTTGCTGCTTGGATCATGACGGAGAACTGGCATTGGGCAATTTATTCGAGCTTTCCCTTGAGGAAATCCTGTCATCGCCCCGGGCCCAAGCTATTTACCGGGGCTTTACAAACCATACGGCCGTAGAAGGCTTGTGCCAGCGATGCGGGTATTCCATCGTATCGAAACGATTCAGGAGATGATTGTAGTCACGGGAGATAGAATCAAATCAGCACTCAACCTTTAGCTGATTGATTTCCATCTGTATTCTGTTCAAGAATGTCCCGGCATGTGCTCCATCCATCTGTGTGTGATGAAACTGAAAAGACAAATTGACGTAATACCTGAAAAAACGACGCGAATAACGTCCCCAAATGATAAAAGGGTTGTTGAATATGCCACTATACATTCCTCCGCCAAATTCCAATTCAGTATCAACAATAGCTGATGTACCGATAACCATACACGTTTCGGACAGATCCCGGTCGGTGCAACTTGCTGCCACGTCAGCAGTGTACTTCAAATAATCCCGGTTATACTCCTCCAAACTGCCGTGAAATTCGATGTCACAGGAACTCACCTCCCCCAACCGGTTTTTCACCATCGTGTTGATGGCGAGCTTATCAAACTGCATGAGCTTATCCCCCACCGGCAGCAGGTAAAACTCTTTTTGCTGAAGGGCAGCCTTACCGATACAGAAATCGAGCAGCATATTGAATTTCAGATGCTTCTTTTTACTTATTCTCACCAGACGGGTAACGTCTACCTTCTTGACAAAAGTAAGCATGGGATTGGGCGCATTTTTCCAAATTTCAAATTGACGTCCTCTGGCTGTTTCTTGCGGATTAACTTCTTTCATTTTTCTGCTATTTGGGCACTGAATTAAACTGTAAAAGATACGGGCACCAAAAACCTACAGGTTTGCCTAATCAAAAAAAAGATCATTGAGATAATGGTACCACAAAATAAAAAGGGGGTCACAAAGGGTACACAAATATGCTAATTATGCCTATCGCTGCCTCTTTCAGCATGTTGACTGCTACTCGCTTTTTAAAGTGTATATCCCTGTTTATCAGAAACATTGGTTAACAAACGATACACAACAAAAAATGACGATTACCGAAGTAATCGTCTTCTGTGATTCCGCTGCGATTCGAACGCAGGACCCACGCCTTAGAAGGGCGTTGCTCTATCCAGCTGAGCTACGGAACCATCCTTTGTTTCTCGTTTGCGGTTGCAAAGGTAGTGCTTTTTCCGAAACCTCCAAAGCATTTTGGATATTTTTTTGCAATTATTTTATTAAACACTCATTTTCAACGGTTTAAAAAACAAACTTTTTTTCACAATCCTACTGGAATCTTCAGCAAGAACCAAACGATGAACAAAATAATCCAAACGGCGAGAATTGCCAGCGAATAAAGCCAGGTATATTTCAGCAGCGTTCCATACGTCACCCTATTATCATACTGGCGCATGTACGTCAACACCAATGGCATGTAAAACAGAAAAGGAGTCAAAGCGTTTGTAGAACTGTCTCCGATTCGAAAAGCACACTGAACCACATCGGGTGTGATACCCATTTGAGCAAAAATGGGAATAAAGATGAAAGACATGAACGCCCATTTGGAGGTAGCCGATACCATAATTAAGTTGACACAGGCTGTAAACAGAATAAACAGCACCAAAGCACCCAGCGGAGCGACAGGAAAAGAAGAAACCATTTCGGCTCCTAAAATGGCCAGGCATTTATCGAGATGGGAATACTCCAGGCAAGCAAACATCTGCGCTGCAAAAAAAGCAATCACAAAATAAACACCCAACAATTTCATGGGATCAACCAATCCTTCTATTACATCCCGATCGGAACGGTATCGGCCGGAACTGAATCCATATGCCATACCGGTAAGGCCGGTGCCCAAAGAAAGAAGAAACAGAATACCGGCAATGAAAGGAGAATGCATCAGTCCGCCATTCACCCCGCGTAATATACCATAAGGCGAGAATGTGAGCCACAGCACAAGTGCTATGTAGAGGGCTGCCACCAGGACAGACATCATCAAGGCTCGCCGCTCTTTACGGGAAAGCGGACGATACACTTCAGTTTTCACGTCACCCGTATAAGCACCCAATTTGCGGAGAAGCCATTTTTGCGTAATCACATAAATGATGACCGCGATAAGAACTGTTGAAGCACTCATAAAAAAATAGTTGCATAGCGGCTCCGTATTTCCCTGATAACCTGTCTGCGCCAAAGCAGCCTCTTGGGTGGTATGTGCCAACAGCGGATCCATCGTACTCAACACAATATTGGCACTGTATCCGCAAGCCACAGACACATAAGCAGTAATCATACCTGCCAAAGGATGCATGCCTACCCACTGAAAAAGCATGGCGGCAATCGGAAGCAGTATGATATACCCACCGTCACCGATAGCATTCGAAAGCAAGCCCAAAGCAATGACCCACCACACTATCTTGTGTTTTTTTTCACGGTTACCTATCCCGATGCGAATGCAAGCATCAATAAACCCGGCATGACGAGCCACCCCCAAGCCAAACATAGCTATAATCACCATGCCCAATGGAGCAAAGCCGGTAAAATTCTTGATTGAGTTTCTCAACCACCAACGGATGCCTTCCGGACTCAGCAAACTCTGCACACGCACCTCTTCTCCTGTCTGCAGCAATGTAACCTTCAATCCATAGATGTCACAGATCCAAGACAGGAAAACCACCATGATTGTGAGGAGCATAAACATGGTAGCCGGATGAGGCATGCGCCATTTTGTTTTACTCTTCATCAGCTTCCAAATTGTCCAAATCGATAATGCGCAATTCCAATGCACGCACCGCCAGACGAGTAGCATTTACCCCCACCCGTTCGCCATCAGCAAAAAGACGCCCTATCAAATCATTCTGCCGTTTTTCCAGCGATTTAACGCCAAACGGCATCCCTTTGAGGTTGGCAATCATTTCCTTGGTGTATCCCAATGCCAGATGGCGCAGAAAGCGCTCGTCATATTCATCAATATCATAATTGATAACCGCCTCCTGCCGTTTGGCATCATTGATAACCGATTTCTTGAAACGCTCCACAATTTTCTCCAAAATGGGATAATTGAACACCAGTTTCTTGCCGTCAAGCACCGCCTGCACATCAGTCTTCGTAAGCAGTTCGCCGGTTTTAAGAATAATACCGTCGGCACCGGCATCCAGCACATCCACCCACAGCTTTTCATTCAAAATTTCCCCCGTGAAAATCAGCACATGAACACCTTGATAACGCTTAAAAATCGTGCGGCAGATATCCACACCGATGGTGGTGGAGCCCCCCAAGCCCAGATCGAGCAAAACCAGATCGGGCAGCTGAGCCTCCATTAAAGGCCAGAATTCCTTCTCGCTCATCGCCGTCCCAATAATCTCGGCATTGGGTATTTCATGACGGAAAATCTCTTCCGTTCCTTTTAATTCAAGTTTGACGTCTTCAACAATAATCACTTTAAATTTCTGTTCTTCCATGTCTCTATTTCTTACTTTTATGTGTTTTCATTTTATCGTCGGGGCACTGTGAAATAAACAGTAAACCCGCCTTCGGCAGCCGGCTCGGCATTGATACGACAGCCCCTGCGTCCGGCAAATTCATCATGATCCCGAATAATCTGTTTGCAAATTAAATATTCCGTTCCGCTCAACACACCTTTCTCTCCAGCCGTCATACGGACCAGATTAGGGTAAAACAGCTGATGCAATTCGTCTGCACTCTTTTCACGCCGGCGATCGGTAAAAGAAAAACGAACGTAGTCTTGTTCCGGAAAAGCCTGCAAGTGCAGCACACCCTCCTCGCGCAGAGTCAAAGCTTCATCGATGAGGTTCTCCAGCAGAAAGCGCAGCTGATTGACATCGCCCACCACCCGGGCATCTGCCGGCTCCATCTGAAGCACAATCTTTTCCGGCCGGTTCCTGGTTGCTTTTTTAAAATACTTTCCTGCCGATTCAAAAAGTTCCTGAACCGGGATGACCGTCCGCCGGAATGTCACTTCCTCCAACTGACGGGAAGCACATGAACTCAGAATCGTAAAAATACCCTTGTAATACTCTATCAGTTCAATCATCGCATTGACCGCCTCCAATTCCTCTTCCGCAGTGAGTGCCTGCGTGGTCAGACGCCCCACAATCTGTTTGATTTTATTCGGATAATACAGCGTTTCGTGCTTGATGGTGGAAAGGCAATTATCGAGCACCATATTTTGTACATGCAGCATGCTGTCTTCCCAGGAGGCTCTACGGGCCTCCTCATGTGCCGACTCAATGTCTCGATACTGCGTAGCCATTTTCATCACCGCATTAAACACAACAATGGCCACATAACGGGCCACCAGTTCAAACAGCAGCCGATCGGTAATCTGCTCAGACTCTCCCCGGCGTTCCAGATAAAGCACACCGACACACCGGTGCTCATGGGCCACTTCCACTTTCAGCGGAATGGCCAGAAAAGGATGCTGAACGAGAAACTCTTCCGAATCAAAACTTTGCTGCACCATATCAGGCATCGGCTGCTCCGGATACGAAGCATACTCCAGCGAACGGGCAGCCTCATTGTATACGGCAATGCCCATCCGGTCGACACCAAGCAATTCATCCACTGCACTGAATGCCGCACACACAATCTGTCTGGGAATCTCCTTCAGCGTGTTTTCTTCCTTTTGCAGCGCTTCTTCATCTTCTTTTTCCTGCGGTCTTAGAAGAGAGGCTGCAAACACTTTCTGATTAATATCAAGCACCTGCTCCAGATTAAGCCGGTTCAGCATCCTTTTGCGCATATACAGAAAATAGTAGCCAACCAGCAAGACGAACAACAGGACAAAACACAGAATAATACCAATCGTCTTGTTGATATTAGACCGCTCCAACTGGCGGCAGTAGGTTTCTAGTGTCTTATCTTCTCCTTGCAGTTTATACAAATCAGTAAATGCCGCATTGTTGTAATCATACCCTTCCAGCTGCTTCAAAGCCAGGAAGGCCACTGCAGCCTCATTTCGGATATCCAATATAACGTGATAATCCGTATCAAAAAGCTCATTCCACCACCCGATTTCGGCAGGCACGCCCTCCCCGACCAGCTTCATCTCATGATGCGGCTGCGGGCTGATCGAATAGAGTTCATAATGCTCGTTGAGCAGTTTCATAGCCGAATCCACATATTGCAATGCCTGTTCGTAATTCTCATCCACATTAGCAAAATAAGCATCATTGGCAAGGTCAGATGCCGCATCCAGCAAATCCTCATACGAAGAATCGGGCATCAAAACCAGTGACTCCTCCAGCGCCTCACCGGCAGACGAAGCAGAAGGAGTGCAGGAACTAAGCCCCCAGGGAAGCAATGCAGCCAGCAGCACCGTCATCACTTTCCTCACTCCCAATGGCAGGCGGAAATAAAAACGACTTCCTTTGCCCAACTCACTTTCAACAGAGAAGGTGCAGACATGAAACAGCGCATTGGTCTTCTTGTATTTCTCGATAATACCCTTGCAATTCATCAATCCGAAGCCGCTGCCCTTGTTTTTTTTCAAATCTTCCAGGTCGTCCGCATTCTTCATGCCAATCTGACTGGAATCATACACTTTTTCATCCATCATCTGCGACACATCCTCCTTGGAAATTCCGCGGCCGTTGTCTTCCACAGAAATCTCCACATAACTGTCGGCAGAGCGGGCATAAACCTTTACCCATCCGCCTTCCGGAGTATATTTACGGGCATTCTCGGCCAGCGTATTAATCATGAAAAGCGTCAGTGCCCGGTCGGCCTTCACACACACATCGGTAGGTTCTACCTCCAGCAGCTGCTTCTTCATTTCAAACGAACGTCGTCCCTTGCTCAGCAAATCAAAAAGTTCGTTCAAGGCAAATGTCTCGATATTCAAACTCAACGTGCCCTGTTTCATCTTAATCCACAGCGCCAATATATCATTGTATTCATTGATGGTGTCCACCAGTTCATTGATATATTCATACTTCTCTTTCTTGATTTTATCATCATGAATATATCCTTTCTCTATCAGCTTATGCACTTCATTCAAGATGCGGTCGATATAAGGATGAACACCGTTTACAATTGCCAGACACGCCTTTTTAACCAGGTTCTGACGCTTGTTTCCTGCAATGTGCTGCTCGTATATATAGCGCTGCTTCTCCAGCTGCATCCGCTCTTCACTGAGCGATTCAAGCATCTGTTCATTATCTGCTGCCCAGCTGATATAGGGTTCCAGCACATGCACAAGTGCCTTTTCATCCCGGCTGAGCCAATGTCTGGACACCAATGCCGCTTTTCCCTCTTCCGAAATTTCCAGCGTCATCCGGCCACGGCCGAAAAGCGCATCCAGCCCTCGCTGGATAAGCGGGACATCCATCGGAATAGAAGACGTGATATCACGGCACAAAGCCAAAATCTGCTGCAAGCGGTTCACATCGGTCTGATTCTTGATCTTCGAACGTTTGTTGAAAAACCACCAGAGAATAATAACCCACACCAATCCCAGGAGCACCAACGAAAGCACCAGCGTCATCTGCCGCGAACCGGCTTCCAGCGAATCGTATCGGCTCTCCAGCTCCTTATCCTGGCGAGTGAAATTCAAAATATCCAGATAGATATTACGGTTATAATCAGACGCAGCCTTCATTCCCAGTCCGGCGTACGACACACTTAGCTGTTCACGAATGCGCGAAATCCATTCAGGCACCGTTTTCACCTGCTCCTGCGTGATCCACGGCACACCGGTGTATGTCGTATCACCCTCTATATAAGGATATAGCTGGTCTCTTCCGTCTTCGCCGTGATGATAATAAAGCATGTGATGCAAGTTCACACAATTGAGTGCCTTGGTCAGCGTATCAAGAGCCTCCGCATACCGGCCATGCCTGTTGAGATACTTGCCGATAGACACATAGGCGCCGGCTATCTGATACAAATCATCGTATTCGCGAAACTTCTGCAAAGCAAGCTGAGCCAGGCGCAAGGGCAATAAAGAATCTACAGGAACCCCCAGTTCCTGCAAAATGTGCATTCTCGTGGATTGAAAAAACTCGAAATTCTTCGGAGAAATCAGCAAATCGGCAAGTCCCTGCAGCCCATTCCCTTCAAAATAAGGAAATCCGCTTTGCGCTGCAGTGCGCCAAGTGTAATACAGTTGGTCAAACTCACGCAGCTTCCTGTCAGCCGGCTTCCGGCCTTCCACCAAGCCCGCAGCTCCTTTTATATAATGGTAATACAGCAGCTGGCTGGTGTCGCTCCACTCATTGTTCGCAGGAATCTGCCGGATAGCCTCCTTCGCTTCCTGCCGCTGCTGCAAAAAATAATAGTAAATAGACGAAACAAGATAAAACTCGGTGAAAGCATAATCCAGACGGAGCTTTTCATGGCGGTCGGCAAACAGGTCACTTTCCTCTCTGATCCGTTTCATCCGTTTCAGAGCACTGTTGCGGTAGTCATAAAACTCCTTATTCATCGCCGTGCGCTGGCAGATTTTCATCAGTCCGATGTCGGCAATCAGAAGTTCCAGTTCATTTTTTGTCAGCTGATACACCTCCTTGTGCAACGCCGCTGCCCGTTCAAAATCCATCTTCATATACAGCCAGAAACCCAGGTTGTTAGCCGCTTCGGCTTTCCCCGATTTATAGAGGTTCACCTTCATATAGGCTTGGCGGGCAAAGAAACAAGAAGAATCCAGCTGACGGTAGCGATAGGCGTAGGCGGCACCGTTCAGCGAGTCAATCAGCCGCACTTCCTTTGTGGGCACCATATCCGTGCAGGAAAAGAGAGCCGAAAAAGCCACCGATAAAACAAATGCATAGAGCAGCAACGACAATGAATTTCTACTCCACCCATTATCTCCGACAATCCGTTTATTTAAAGAAGGTTGTTTCATACCCAGTTCTCCACTCTCCTTACTCATTAAATTACGGCAAATCTACAAATATTTCCGTTAAGTTGAAGAGAAATTTATTTTTTATACAATAAGTCTTTCTTAATAATAAGAGAAATTCTTACCTTTGTAGGCAAATTAACCAATAGGTAAAACATCTATTAAAAAAATGAGCGAAAAAGCACCCTTTATGGTATTCTCTGGAACAAATTCGAGATACCTTGCAGAAAAAATCTGCGCAAGCCTGAATTGCCCTCTGGGAAATATGAACATCACTCACTTCGCTGACGGTGAATTTGCAGTATCCTACGAGGAATCTATTCGTGGCGCACATGTATTCTTGGTTCAATCAACTTTCCCGAACTCAGACAATTTAATGGAGCTTCTCCTGATGATTGACGCTGCCAAACGTGCATCAGCCAAAAGCGTAGTAGCTGTAATCCCTTATTTCGGATGGGCTCGTCAGGACAGAAAAGACAAACCTCGTGTTTCCATCGGAGCGAAACTGGTAGCCGATCTGCTTTCTGTAGCAGGTATCGACCGTCTGATTACAATGGACTTGCATGCAGACCAGATTCAAGGATTCTTCAACATCCCGGTTGACCACTTGTATGCTTCCGCTGTATTCCTCCCCTACATTCAATCACTGAATTTGGACAACTTGGTTATTGCTACTCCGGACGTAGGCGGTTCCAAACGTGCCAGCACATTCTCTAAGTATCTGGAAGTGCCCTTGGTTCTTTGCAACAAATCACGTGAAAAAGCCAACGAAGTGGCTTCTATGCAAATCATCGGTGACGTGAAAGGCAAGAACGTGGTATTGGTAGACGATATCGTTGACACAGCCGGTACTATCACTAAAGCTGCCAACATCATGCTGGAAGCCGGAGCTGCTTCAGTGCGTGCTATTGCCAGCCACTGTGTGATGTCTGACCCTGCATCGTTCCGTGTTCAAGAATCTGGTTTGGTGGAAATGGTCTTCACAGACAGTATCCCTTACGCTAAAAAATGCGTGAAAGTAAAACAATTGAGCATCGCTGATATGTTTGCTGAAACAATCAAACGTGTGGTAAACAACGAATCTATCAGTTCTCAATATCTGATTTAATCTGATTTGATTGTGCTTATTAAGGCGCATCATTATCTCAGAATCAAGTAGGAGGTAAATACGAATACAGTATTTATCTCCTACTTCTGTATTTGGAGGTCAAAAACCTATAGGTTTACGAGGTGAAAACCTATAGGTTTAGCACCCGTAAAGCTATGCTTTTCAGATGCTAAAGCACCGCTTTGCGACAGCTAAAGTGGCACTTTACAACAGCTAAAGTGGCTCTCTGCAACAGCTAAAGTGGCACTCTGCAGGAGCTCATTGTACTCCAAGTTAGTTTCACCCTTCACAAACTGTATTTCAATAGATTACAATGAAACGTGTGAAATATCCGCTGATCCGTTCTCAGATATACAAAGTTTAAAATAAAAAAACGAGTCAATTCCGCTATGGAATTACCCGTCTCCAAAATAGAAAAGCCATATTGGCTTTTCTTTTCATGTCATCAATTATCCCCTAAAACAATCTTTCTTTTTTACCTAAAAAACTAAATAACCTATTGTTTCTTTCTACCTTTTATTAAAAACTAATTCAATACCTTTAATCTTAAAACTTTTATACCTTAACAACTTAATACCTTTTAATACCTTTATATCGTAGCAATTTCCCAATTGCACTGCAAAGGTACACAAAATTTCCGTGTGCGCAAACGGATTTATATTTTATAACATTTTTACAGGCTTTTCAATCATCACAAATCCTTCACTTCTGAAATCGTAATCAGCTTATTTACAATAGCATAGATAGTAAGACCCGCCGAACTGTGAATTTGCAATTTTTTGCTAATATTCCTCCGGTGTGTGATCACCGTATGAATAGACAAATACAAAGATTCGGCTATTTCCTTATTGGTCATTCCTTTCACTACACAAACTACAATTTCCTTCTCACGCTGGCTGAGCACATCCTGCCCGTCTACTACCTCCTCTTCATCTTCCACTTCAAGCAAGCCCGATAGTTTACGGGAAAGTGTATCCAAATCATCAAATATTGAAATTGCTTCATCATATTTGCTTAGCAAAGACTGGTCGACAAAAGACGTAACCAGAGCAATCAGCCGAATCTTCCGGTCTCCCATCTCTTCCTTGAAACGGGCAACATCAAAATAATCTCCGAAAGTGGGATTGACCACCAGCATATCCGGCAACTGCATCCGAAGACAATCTTGCAAAGCCTCTTTAGACAACACTTCGATTGGCTGTATCTTGATAGCAGAGAGCCGCTTGAAAGCAGCTGTCAGCCCTCCACGCACAATCACAGAAGATTCTGCGATAGCTACCCGAATCATTCCTCTATTTTTCATGAGACTGCACCCTCCTTTCCAAATCCAGAATGGCAGGCATAAATATATAGTCTTCCACCTTGCAATGAGATTCAAGTCCGGCCTCACAAGCATAGATATCAAACAATGCCGCATTCAGCAAATGCTCATTGGCTTTGGCCGGGCAATACTTGATGATGATATTCTTCAGTTCGGTCAGTTTTTCGCCCACCTGCTCATGATGCTTAGAGAACGTGCTGATGGGATAATTGTCGCGTACACGACCCGCCAACAGTTCGTCTACATATTTAAAGACCGTGCGTTCTTCAAACTCCATGTGCCGGCAAACTTCCCGGCAATACTCATCAAAGATTTTCAGCATCAGAAAAGCGATTTCATCCTGCGAGCAATCGATGGCTTCAACCAGTTTACGGCGAATGGCAGGGAAAGAAAAATCGAGGAAATACATGTGGGCCTGCTTGAGATAGTCAATCAACCCCGGAATTGAAATATCCTCCCTGTTTCCGTTCAACCGTGAAAAGCCTTCTGAAATGAAGTTGACAACCGTCAGAAAAGTAGAACAGTCTACCCCGTTTTGCTCACACACCTCTTTCACGGTCTTGTCGCCAAAACCCAACGAAAGTCCAAAGCGGCTCATCACCTGCAACAACGAATAATCAGCACTGATAAGATCGGCCATTTTATCGGTCGTCTTGTATTTTTGTATATTCTCCATTCTTCTTCTAAATTTGAACATGCAAAGAAACGCATTATTATTACAATTCACAATCCCCATTAGTAGGTATTTTGCATCTGCCCATCAGCCGTTAAACACGTGCATAAATAAACAGACATTTCGCTATCTATCTATAGCAGATTATGTTAAAAAACACATTTTTAAGCCGAAACTGCCTACTTTTTTCTGTTATAAAACATTTTGTATACATAATATCCGTATATTTGCAAAGGAAAAAGCTAACATTATTCACAACTTTAACCGAAAACATTGGCAAATTACCATTATAAATAGTGCATAAATATTCCTCATGCTACATTTACAAGGGAATAAATGACTATTTCGTTTTTTGAGAGAGTAACAATTAAATTATAAATTTCAACCCCTTTTTATGACAAAAAATTATTTTTTTGATGGAGACAAAAGGAGAAGAATGCCCCACTATCTGCTTAAAATGCTATTTTGGGGAGGCTTCTGTTTTTGCTACCCGGTAGGGAATTCGTTTGCTGAAGCAAAGGCAAATGAAATGTATGCTGTAAAGCAAAATGAAAAGGCCACGACAATCACGGGTGTGGTGTTTGACGACCAAGACACTCCGCTGATTGGTGCTACTGTATTAGTGAAAGGCACGCAGACCGGTGCAGTGACCGACCTCGACGGACGTTTTTCACTGAAAGCCGCCAAAGGAGATGTACTGGTGGTTTCCTACATCGGCATGCTGTCGAAAGAAGTAACTGTTACCGAACAGAAGAATTATAAAATCAGCTTAACCTCCAATACCGAACTGCTCAACGAAGTGGTAGTGACAGGTTATCAGACTTTGTCGAAGGAACGCTCTACCGGAGCTTTCTCTAAAGTATCCACAAAAAAACTGGAGACCAAACGACTGGACAACTTGAAATCTATCCTTGAAGGACAAGTAGCCGGATACGTGGATGGTAAAATCCGTGGTGTGACAACCATGAATGCCGTGGCCAACCCGATGGTGGTGATTGACGGCTTCCCGGTGGAAAACACATCAATGGACCGCAGCGGACGTACAACAGAGAACATGCCCGACTTGAACCCGGAGGATATTGAAAGCGTTACCATCTTGAAGGATGCGGCCGCTGCTTCTATCTACGGTGCGCGTGCTGCCAACGGTGTGATTGTCATCACAACCAAACGGGCCAAGAAAGGAAAGGCAGAAGTTAGTTTCTCGTCTACTTTCACTGTGCAGCCCTATTCATATTATAAAGACCGTCTGACCAATGCGGCCGACATCGTGGCCTTGCAACGTGAATGGGCTTCAAGCAATACGCTGCTCCAGGCTGGAGGCGAAAGTGCCATGCAGGTGGCGGGCTCGCTGCGTGATGACGGTGCTTACCCTAGCAAAGGTGTAGACATCCTGCTGGATATGTACACCAACAAGATTAGCCAGGCAGAAGGCAACCGCCTGCTCGACGAACTGGCATCCAAAGGATACCAATACTACGACCAGGCTGAAAAATACGGTAAGCGCAATCCGTTCTACCAGCAATACAACCTGCGCGTGGCTCAATCAACGGAGCGCAATGCGTTCTCGTTCTCTTCTACTTACTGGAACAACCAGTATGAAGACATCCACCACGATGACTGGAAGTTGGGTTTCAACATCAACAACTCGCTGAAAGTTACGAAATGGATGCAGCTTGACTTGGGTATGTACCTGAAATATGGCAAACAGAACACGCAGAGCTATGACCTGTTCAACCCTGAGTTCTCGGCTGTGGCCTACGACGGATTGGTAAATCCCGACGGAAGCTATATTTCGGCTGTTTCTCAAATCAAGAAAGAGAACCGGGATTTGATTGCAAGATATGGTTTGCACGAAGAAATCATTACGCCGATGAGAGAACTTGGATACAACCTGGGTGAGATGAAGGACTTGGAAACACGTGCTTTTGCTAAGCTGAAGATTGACTTTACTTCTTGGCTGAACTACAACGTGATGTTCCAGTATGAGACTTCCGACTCTGACTACATGAGTTTGATGAACAAAGAATCTAACCGGATGCAGGCCATGATCAACAAGTTTGCTACGGAATCCAACGGCAGTGTGAAATACAACCTGCCCGACGGTCACGCCCGCTATACCAACGCCAACCAGAAGCGCAGCTATAATTTCCGCCAACAGCTCAACTTCAACAAGACGTTTGCGGAGAAACATAACTTGGTGTGGATCTTGGGTCAGGAAATACGAGATACCAAGCTGACATATGAAGACAGCACCGTTTATGGTTATGACCCGGAGCTGCTGACTTGGAACAATATCAACGCGAAGGAACTGAGCAGCATCTCAGGTATCTTGGGATATGCCAGCTTAGACCAAAACAGCATTGGTTCGGAAAGAGAACTGGTCAACCGATTCGTTTCTTTCTATTCGAATGCTTCTTACACTTTCGATGACAAGTATGTTGTATCGGGTAGCCTTCGTTGGGACCGCTCCAACTTGTGGGGAACGAGTTCCAAGTATCAGAAGAAGCCGCTGTGGTCGGTGGGCGGTAGCTGGAACATCGACAAGGAAAGCTTCTTCCACCTTGCTCCTGTCAACATGCTGAAACTGCGTGCATCGTATGGTGTGGGCGGTAACATCGGTCGTAACACGGCTCCTTATCTGATTGCCAAATACTACCCCTCAAACGTGGTAGACGGCTTGTATGGTATGGTAACCACTCCTCCCAACAAGGATATCCGCTGGGAAAAGACAACCACCATTGATGTGGGTGTAGACTTTGCCCTCTTCAACCACCGTCTGTCGGGTTCTGTCGACTATTACCATAAAAACAGTGTGGACTTGCTGGCAAACATCAACGGTAGCCCGACACAGGGTTTTGGCTATTCTACGCTGACGACCAACAATGGTAAGATGAAGAACCACGGTATTGAAATTACCCTCAACGGACAACTGATCCGCACGAAAGACTTCAGTTGGGAATCTTCTTTGATCTATTCTTTCAATAAGAATAAGGTAACAGCTGTCAATGTAAAACCTGGACAGTGGAATAGCCGCATCACGATGCCTACCAGCTATCCGATGGAAGGCAAACCGCTGAACGGTATCTATGCTTATCCGTGGGCTGGTCTGGACGAAAACGGTGATCCGCAGGTGTACGACCAGGACGGCAACATCACATCGAAAGCGGTGCAGAATGCCGATGCCCTGCGCTATTGCGGCACTACCGTGCCTGTGCACAGCGGTTCATGGAACAACGTGTTGCGTTACAAGGACTTCGAGTTCTCGGCTCTCATCATCTTCGATGCCGGTCATAAACTCCGCAGCTCGCGCGTTCCTTCTATCAACATGGGAGACGGACGGATTGTGGCTACCGACAAGAGCATCGTAGACCGCTGGCAGAAGCCGGGAGACCAGACCGATGTGCCTCGTCTGCTGTTTGCCAATGATAAGACTAACTACAACACCTACCGCTCGGAATTGTGGGCTTACTCAGACAAATTTGTCTGCAATGCGTCCAACATCCGCCTGAACAACCTGTCGCTGGCCTACCGCGTACCGGCTCAATGGTGCAAGAAGGTGTACCTGAGCAATGCACGCGTGCAGTTCAACGTAGAGAATGTAGGTGTGCTCGCCTTCGACAAGGATGCGCACTACGACTTGGGCGGTAAGGTAAAACCCAACTTTGTGTGGGGCTTGTATCTCAACTTTTAATTAACAGAGCATGATGAAATTAATGAATATCAACATAAGCCGGTTGCTGCTCGTAGTAGCAGCAACCTTCGCGCTGAGCAGCTGCAATGATTTTCTGAACGACATTCCGAAAGGACAGAAAATTCCGGCTACATGGGCCGACTACAACGCGTTTATCAAGAATACGAATACCTACCATTACCATGAAATGGACCAGCTGTTCTATCTGGTAGGCGACCAGTTTCTGACTCCCAACAAACTGAATTCCGACCGCTTTGCACGGGCGAATTACTACTGGGACGAAAGCGTGAAGCGTGTAGAAGCGATGGCATCTACCGACAAGAATCCGTACTTCAGCGCCTATGAAGCTATCTTTGCCTGGAATCTGATTATTGAATATGCACCGGAAGCTACCGAGTGCACCAATCAGCAGCGCGAAATGCTCATTGCACAGGCCCGTGTGCTCCGTGCCATGAATTATTTCTATCTGGCCAACTACTTCGCAGCTCCTTACGGACCGGATAATCTGCAGAAGCTTTCTGTGCCGATGGTGACTTCTTCTTCTGTAGAATCACCCTCTCCGCAGGTTACCATTGAAAAGTTGTATGCGTTTATCTTGGATGATTTGAACAAAGCGGTTGCGGCTCTTCCCGAGGAAGGTGAAACACGCTTCCACCCCACACAGGCTGCCGGATACGGCATGCTGGCCCGTGTTTACCTGGCAATGGGCAATTATGAAGAAGCACTGAAAAATGCCAATGCAGCTTTGGCACTGAACGATAAACTGTACGACTGGATTGCTTTCTACAACGATGACAAGAAGCGTTTCGACGACCCGAACGAATACTCGGCTTCCTGTAAGAGCAATCCGGAATTTGAAAATCCGGAAAACTACCTCTTCCGCTATGGTTCGTCCAACGACTGGCAAGGTATCAAGGGTACTGCGTATGCACTGCCGGCAGAACGTGCAACCAAGTTTGAGAAAGGAGATACTCGCCTGATTACTCACTGGAAAGACAAGACTTCTTCATCGGGCATTCGCTATTTTGCCGGTATCTATGGTCTGTCGAGCAACAAGGGCGGTATGCGTGCAGCCGAGATGTACTACATCAAAGCAGAATGTCTAGCCCGTAAAGGCGGAGAAGCCAACATCAAGGAAGCTATGGATCTGGTAAACAAGGTGAGAAAGACGCGTATCCTGCCTGATGACTACAAAGCATGGACAGCATCAACGACGAAGGAGGCTGTCAACAAAATCTTTGACGACAAAGCCAACGAATTCATTCAGAGTCAGGTTATCTTCTGTGACTACCGCCGTCTGAATCAAGATCCGGAATACGCCCGTGTGCTCACACGCACTGAGGACAAAGATACCTACCGTCTGCAGCCCAATTCTCATTTGTGGATTATGCCCTTCCCGATGGAAGCGATAACCAATCCGGGAAATGGCACACTGACGCAGAACGTGGATAAATAAGAAAAGAGAAACAAAAGAAAGTAACAGAAAGAGAAAAGGATATGACCCCTGTCACAGTTATCTGCGGCAGGGGTCATTCTTTTACATTACCATCCTGGCATACCCCTGATTTATATGGACCGCTCATTACCTAATGGCACCAATAGCTATCTGCCTCTTTTTTTTCACATTTACTATCATTCTTTAAAAAATCCCGAGATATTGATTATCCTCCTATTTTATCGTAATTTTGCCGGTCAAAATAAACCTCTAAAAACAGCATAAAAACAACATTCAGAAGCATAGCTATGTCAAGAGAAGATATTTTAATTAAGACCTCCTGGATCAGCACCATTGGCAACGCCATCCTGTCTGTCTCCAAAATTGTAATCGGCCTGTTGGCAGGTAGTCTGGCGGTATTGGGCGACGGCATCGACTCTGCCACAGATGTCATCATCTCGATTGTTATGATATTCACAGCGCGCCTTGTCAGCCGTCCACCATCCATGAAATACGTGTTCGGTTATGACAAAGCTGAGGGGATTGCCACCAAAATACTATCACTGGTTATCTTTTATGCAGGCATGCAAATGCTGATTTCATCCATCGAAAGCATATTTTCAGATGAAGCGAAAGAGATTCCATCTGCTATAGCCATCTATGTCACCCTCTTTTCCATTGCAGGCAAACTGCTTCTGGCCTCATATCAGTACAAGCAGGGAAAGAAGATAGACAGTTCGCTTCTAACCGCCAATGCCATCAATATGCGCAACGATGTGATTATCTCGGTGGGAGTGCTTTTGGGACTTCTGTTTACTTTCGTTTTCCATCTCCCGATACTCGATTCTGTAACCGGACTCATCATCAGTCTTTTCATCATCAAGTCGTCAGTGGGCATCTTTATGGACTCCAACGTAGAGCTGATGGACGGAGTAAAAGACATCAACGTATACAACAAGATATTTGAAGCTGTAGAACAAGTGCCAGGGGCCAGCAATCCTCATCGCGTCCGCTCGAGGATGATTGGCAACCGCTACATCATTACACTGGACATTGAAGTAAATCCGCATATCACAGTGACCCAGGCACATGACATTGCAGAAGCCGTTGAGAAAAGTATAGAGAACTCGATTGACAATATATATGATATCCTAGTGCACGTGGAACCGGCAGGAGAATGCCAGGCTGATGAAAAATTCGGAGTGGACAAAGGAATGGTATAACCCTCTCTGCTCCTTTTTTACACACAGCATCTATCCCGGCTCTACATCGAAGCTTCCAATGGATCGGAGTTCCCTACCGCAGCGGAGGCAAAACAATGGACAGTCGTATACAAACGAGATGAAAAGGGATGAAAATGGGAAAAGGGAGAAATAAGAAATAAGAAGTAAGAAAAGCAGAAGAAAGGAAGCACGCAAAAGAGCAAGCGCGAAAGCAAGAAGATACACGAAAAGCAGAAACGGCAGAAAAAGAAACAAAACAAAAGGAGAAAGCGAAACAGGAAGAGGCCGAAAGGACACGAAAAGACAGAAAAAGGAGCCCAAAAGGAAGGAAAAAGGGAGCGAACAATAAAAAAAAGCACTTTTTCGCGAAAAAAAACGCCCAAACGCTTGGAGGTTTAAAAAAAATGCGTACCTTTGCACCCGCAATCGAGAAACAAACAAAGTTTCAAGATAAACGCAGAAATGCATCACAAAGAATGGCCCGTTCGTCTATCGGTTAGGACGCAAGATTTTCATTCTTGAAAGGGGGGT